>RCMZ01000188.1_pt1 | contig 40376 bp, 40 predicted proteins | sample 2041141 | NCBI WGS metagenome assembly RCMZ01 (sample SAMN09708263, study PRJNA481090) | Wastewater metagenome, whole genome shotgun sequencing project. | biome: sewage; isolation source: Davis station wastewater (DW) | place: Antarctica: Davis Station | collected 2010-03-01 | reverse complement strand
GGGACGGGCGATGCCGGTCGAGCGGTGACGACCGACGACCTTGCCGTTCTCGTCCTCGCCCGTGATGTCATAGACGAACAGGTCCTGGGTCACGATCACATCGCCTTCCAGGCCCACCACCTCGGTAATGTGGGTGATGCGGCGTGAACCGTCGCGCAGGCGCGCAGCCTGAACGATGACATCGACCGATCCCACGATCATCTCGCGGATGGTGCGGGACGGCAGGCCATAGCCGCCCATGGTGATCATGGACTCCATCCGGCTGATGGCTTCACGCGGGCTGTTGGCGTGCAGAGTGCCCATCGAGCCGTCGTGGCCGGTGTTCATCGCCTGCAGCAGATCGAACGCCTCAGGCCCCCGGACTTCGCCGACGATGATCCGTTCAGGCCGCATCCGCAGGCAGTTCTTGACCAGATCCCGCATGGTGATCGTGCCCTGGCCTTCCAGGTTGGGCGGGCGTGTCTCCAGACGCACGACGTGCGGCTGCTGCAACTGCAGTTCGGCGGCGTCCTCGCAGGTGATGACGCGCTCGGTCGGGTCGATGAAGGCCGTCAAGGTGTTCAGCAGGGTCGTCTTGCCAGAGCCCGTGCCGCCCGAGATGACCAGATTGCATCGCGACGCGCCGATGACGCCCAGGACGCGCGCGCCCTCGGGACTGATGGAGGCGTACTCCACCAGATTCTTCATCGTCAGCTTGTCCTTCTTGAACTTACGGATCGTCAGCGTCGGGCCGTCGATCGCCAGCGGCGGGGCGATGACGTTGACGCGCGAACCGTCCGGCAGACGGGCGTCGCAGATGGGACTGGATTCATCGACGCGGCGGCCGACCTGGCTCACGATCCGCTGGCAGATGTTCATCAGCTGAGTGTTGTCGCGGAACCGGACATTGGTCAGCTGCACCTTGCCGGCGACTTCGATGAAGACCCGCCCCGCGCCATTGACCATGATGTCGGCAATGTCGTCGCGGGCCAGCAACGGCTCCAGTGGACCATAGCCCAGCACATCATTGACGATGTCCTGAACCAGATGCTCCTGCTCGGCGACCGACATGGAGACGTTCTTGATCGCCACCAGTTCAGAAACGATGTCGCGGATTTCCTCCGACGCCGCCTTCTGGTCCAGCTGGGCCAGTTGGGACAGGTCGATGGTGTTCATCAGCGCGTTGAAGATGGTCGTCTTCGTGGCGTGATAATAGTCGCTCTGTTCACGGACGATCTGGGTGACCGACTGTGCATTCTTCAGCTGCTCAAGACCTGCCGTGGGCTTGGGTCCGGCGCTCTGACGCGGCGTGGGGGCTGGCGCAGGCGCCGCCTTTGGCCGGTTCGCCAGCGCATCGAGGCGGTCTGCTGAAGCCGTCGCCTGCGGACGGGCCTGAGCCGTGCTGTTGTCGGCGAAGGATGCAGCGGGTTCGAACGCGCCCTCTTCACCGAAGGCGAAGGGTTCGGGTTGTGCGCCTGACGGGGGCTGCGGCGGCGTCACGGCGGCGTCCGCAAAGCCGGAAGCCCCGCCCGGCTTTGCTGCGGGAGGCAGGGGCGCGGGTGCGGCGCCGGGCTGACCTGTGCGCTTTCCGAACACGTGTCAGCGTTTCTTGAACAGAGAGGCGATCACAGACTTGGATTCTCCTGTCGCGGGCTTGGCGGCGGCCCGCGCCGGTTTGGCCGCCTTGCCCTTGGCGCCCGCCACGGGCAGTTCGCGCCGCGTCACGATCTGGGCCAGGGTCTGAAAGGCTTCGGCGGCCTTGGTCTTGGCGCCCGCATCAACCACCATCTGACCATTATTGGCCGCCGCGCCGAAAGTCTTGGCGTCGAACGGAATGATCAGGCTGGGGTGAACGCCCAGAGCCGCGCCAAAATCCTTGGCCGGGATTTCCGGCCGTCCCGGCACCCCGACCTGGTTCAACACCAGACGCGGCGGCGCGTCGTTTGGACGGCTGTGGCGGATCAGGTCGATCATGTTCTTGGCGTTGCGCAGGGACGCCAGATCCGGCGTCGCCACCACCACCACTTCGTCGGCGCTGATCAGGGTGCGGCGCATCCATGGCGACCACAGGTGCGGCAGGTCCAGCACCACGAAGGGCGCGGTCGAGCGGATGCGGTTGGTGACTTCGTCAAACGCTTCGGCCGAGATGTCCCAGTCGGCGTCCAGGGTGGCGGGGGCCGCAAACAGGCTCAGCTTGTCAGTGCAGCGAACCATCATCCGGTCCAACAGCGTCGCATCCAGTCGATCCGGCTGGCCCAGGGCGTCAGCGACACCGTTCAGCGGGTCCTGATTGAAGTCCAGACCGGCGGTGCCGAACGGCAAATCATAATCGACCATCACCGTATTGGCGCCGATCCGTTCGGAGATCGCATAGGCGGTGTTGTGCGCGACAGCCGAGGCGCCAGCGCCCCCGCGCGCGCCGACAAAGGCGATGGTGCGGCCAACGAACGGCTGGGCCGGGTCGTTGAACAGTCCGCCGATGGCCGAGATCAGCTGCAGAGGCTGCAGCGGCGCCACCAGATATTCGCTGACCCCGCGCCGCATCAACTCGCGGAACAGGATGATGTCATTGGTCGATCCGATGACCACGACCTTGGTGCCCGCGTCGCAGACCTCGGCCAGTTGGTCCACCTCCTGCAGCAGCCCCTCAGGGTCACGCAGGCATTCGACAATGATCAGCGGGGGCGTCGGTTCGTTCTGATAGGTCTCGACCGCCGCCATGACGCCGCCGACGCGGATCTGGGTCGTGGCCCGCGACATGCGACGGTCCTGAGCCGCGCGTTCGGCGGCGTTCAGAGTGTCCTGACGCTCGGCGAAGACATGGATGGCGATGCGCGGCACCGACACCTCGGCGATGGACCCGACCGGCGCCAGGCCCGTCTGTGACTGAGGCGCCAGTTCGCCTGCGGCGTTATAGTCCGCAACCGCTTCTACACGCGGATTAGCGGTGATCGGCGGGGTCGGCGTCTGGGGTTGAGGCTCAACCTCGGAGAAATCCATGTCCACGTCGAACACGTCGCCAGCGTAGGAGCCTTGTGTCTGGGAAGTGTAGGCGTTCATCCGCTAGTCCACCGCTTTTGAGATTCTGCCATTGACCAGTTCTTCCTGCGGCGCAGAGGTCGCGGTTCCTGCACGGTACATTTCGAACACCTTGGAGCGGCGCCCCTGATCCGCGCCGGTCATGCCGCGCGGCTGAACAATGTCACGCGGATTGGCGATCTGGGCGGCCAGATTGGCCGTGACCGCGCAGCCGAAGTCCGGCGAAGTGCGGTTGCTCCAGGATCCGCCCAACTGGGTCGGGGCTGTGGCGCAGTTTGGAATATGCGCCCGCAGGGTTTCGAAGCCCGCCAGCACCGGCGCGCGCGGATGCGGCGCATTATAGGCCATCACCACAACGCGTTCCGACGGCACGCCCAGACCCGTCAGGGCGTCGCGTACGTTCCAGGCGATCTGGGCCGAGACGGGATCACCGCCCGATGGCCCCTCGATGCGGATCACATCCGCCTGTTCAGCCGCAAATCGCTGCACCAGGCTGGACAAGGCCGCCTGCTGATTGGCCGACAGCCCATTATCGTGGACGGCCAGGGCGATGCGGTCCACGCCCGGCTCGACCTCCAGCACATAGTTGCTCAGGCTGTTCAGCGCGGTCGGTTGCGTCGGCACGCTGGTGGCGCAGGCGCCCAGCGCAGCCGCAGCGAACACCAGGGCGATGGCGGTGTGTTTCATGGCGCGCCTCATTCGATCACATAGCCCACGGGGCCCTGCCAGCCGCTGCCGGCGGGATTGGAGGACGGCTCGGGGCTGCCGTAGCGTTGGCTCAGCTGGCCGAACAGAATGCTCTGGGCGTCGCTGGCGATGTGCAGCCCGTCCGCGGGCGTCTGCAAGCGTCCCGGCGCCGTCGGCGACACCACATAGGCCTCCAGGATGATAACCAGTTCCGTCTGGCCCGACACATAGTCGCGCGAGCGGAAGAGGGAGCCCAGCACCGGCACGTCGCCCAGCGCAGGCACCTTGTCGATGTTCTGGCGCGTGGATTCCCGCAGCAGTCCCGCGATCATCAGCGACCCGCCGCTGGGCAGTTCGACGGTGGAGTTGGCGCGCCGGACGCTCAGAGCCGGGATCACCAGAGAATTCTCCGCTGACGGGTTCATGGTGAAGGCGCCTTCGCTGGTCAGTTCCGACACCTCGGTCGACAACTGTAGCGTGATGCGGCCTTCCGACTGGACGACAGGCCTCACAGCCAGACGCACACCGTAAGGCTTGAACTCGATGCCGATGCGGGAGCTGCCGTTATCCGTCGTCTGGTTCACAGGGATCGGGAACTCGCCGCCCGCCAGGAACTCGCCGCTTTCGCCGCTGACCGTGGTGATGTTCGGCTCCGCCAAGGTTCGCAACAGGCCTGCCCGTTCAAAGGCGCGAAGACGTCCGCTCAGCCGGTTGCCGTCGCCGCTCTGGTCCAGATAGCTCAGCGCCCCGCCGCCCAGAATGCTGCCGTTGACGCCGAAGGTGGCGTTGTTGGCGAAGGACAGGCCGTCTCCGACCGTGCTCAAGACCGCCGAGACATCCATGCCCAACTGCTTGACGGCCGTGCGCTGCACTTCGACGACGCGGGCCTTGACCGTGACCTGATCCGAACCGGCGACGCTGACCATGTTCAGCACCTTCTCGGGCGCCGAGACGAAGGCGCGGGCGATGCGCTGCGCCTGATCGGCCTGTGCCGGGCTTACGACCATCCCGGTCAGGATGATGCTGTCGTTGACCGCTTCCGCGCGAACAGTTCCGCCGGGGATCAGGCGGTTCAGCGTGTCCTGCAGGGCGCCGGTGCCCGCATCGACGCGCACGCGCAGGGTCAGGATCTGGCGGCCTGCGGCATCCAGGAACACGGCGTCGGTTTCACCGGCGCCCAGGCCGATGATGGTGATGCGGCGTGGCGAATGCAGCATGGCCTCGGCCACCTGCGGATTGGACACGATCACGTCGCGGGCATCCGCCGGAAGGTCCACGGCGAATGAGGTGCCGCGCGGCAGATTGATCAGTTGGGGCGCCGCGCCCATCGACACGGCGGCCCGGGTCTGGGCCATGGCCGGAGCGATCGGCCCCAGCGCAGCCAGCAGGGCGCAGGCGACGACGGCGGTACGTTTCATCGAAGGCCTCACGGGATCGTCACCACTTCGGGAGCGCCGCCGCGATAGACGCGGACGGCGGTGTTGCGCGATGCGACCGCCGCGCGCTGAGCGCCGCGAACGGCGCCGGAAGGTCCGGCCGTGTCGGCGTATGAACGAAGAACCAGCGACAGTTCGCCCTCGGCCTTGGCCAGGGCCAGAAGCTCGGCGTCCTTGGGCGCGACTTCCAGCGTAGCGGTCGCACCGACCACGGCCTGTTCGTCGTCGCCGGCGCGCGTCGTCTGGTCGACAGCCAGAACCTTCAGGTTCTCCAGAACCGTCCCCGTGGCGTATTTGGCGCGATCCGAGGCGGCGCCTTCGGTGGCGCTGTTATTGTTGTTGTCCAGTTGGCGGGTCAGGACCACATCGACCCGGTCACCGGGCAGGATGAAGCCGCCCGCCGCCGTCTCGACCGTGACGCGGATGGCCATGGCGCGCATGCCCGGCTCCAGATAGGCGGCCATGAAACCGCTGTCGCCAGCCCGAACGATCTTGCGGGCGACGATGGGCTCTCCGGCCAGAATGGGTTCACGGACGACCGAGCCGACATAGTCGGCCTTGGCGCCGCCCGTCGCGATGTCATTGGCGGCGCGCGCCACCTTGGCGACGGCGCTGGGTTGGCCTTCGACGGTCCCGGAGGCCGGTTTCGCCGGTTCAGCCTTGGCGTCACCCTCGACCGGCTTGGCGGGAATGGGGGTGGAGCCGTCGGTGATATAGAGCGGATTGACCTCTGCGACCGGCATCTCCTTCCAGTCGAGATCGGCTTCCGTCAGCTTCTTTCCGGCCGCCAGATCATGGGCTGCGACCAGAACCCGCGCCTTGGGCTGGGTGTCGGCGGCTGCGGCCGGCGTCGCAGGCGTGCTGGATGACGAGCCCATGGCCCTGACGACCAGGGCCAGGCCGATAGCCGCCACGGCGGCGATGCAGATGACGGCGATGCGAGCGGGCTTCATCCAGACGGTCTCCGGCGAGGCCGCGAACCAGGATTCGGTTCAAGGGCGTCCTGCCGTTAACAATCATGAGGCGAGTAGGTTAACGCGCCCCTAAACCTTCGAGACCAGTGCTCTCCGGGCCGTCGTTTCTACTGAATGAGCGCGAACGTCTGCATCAGATCGGCGTTGGGGAAGGCCAACAGGGCGCCGATGGCGATGGCCACGCCATAAGGAATGTCGCCCTTGGGTTCCAGCAAACGAGAAGCCCAGCCTGGCGCATAGGGCGTCACCATCTGAAGATGTTGCCGCGCCATCATGAGCAGAAGACAGAATGCGCCGCCGACCACGCCGGTCCACAACAGGAACATGCCCGAACCGGACAGGCCGAGCCACAGACAAGTCGCCGCCATAAGCTTGGCGTCGCCGCCGCCGATCCAGCGCAGGGCGAACATGCCCATCCCTGCGAACAAGGCCGCCAATCCTATGCCGACATGGATCGCAAGCGCCGTCGGACCAAGGCCCGCCAGAAGAGCGACGGGAAGAAATAATAGAGCCAGAGCTAGTGAGATCCAGTTCGGAATTTTCATTGTCAGCAGGTCGTGCAGCCCGCCAACGATGGCGAGAGCAGGCATGACGGCCATGGCGATAATAACAGCGTCCATAGCGATGTTCTAGCGCAGGGACGTTAAGGTTAGGTTTCGCGTGCATCTGATAAGCAAAAGGCTGGAGCGATGATCGCTCCAGCCCTCCACTGTTTATTGATTTATCGTGAGATTAGCCGCCGGTTGCCGAAGGAGCAGCGCCACCAACCAGCTTTTCAGACACGGCGGTGAAAGTGGATGACAGCTTGGTGCCCAGAGTGGTCACAGCGCCGATGATGACGACGGCGATCAGCGCAGCGATCAGGCCGTATTCGATGGCGGTGGCGCCGGACTCGTCTTTAACGAAACGCGAAACAAACTTGGTCATTTTTGATCCCTTTCAAAATAGATCAGCGAGCAACTTGGCGGGGGGAGCCGGATGCCCGCTTGACCCCCAAAACGCAGGATCAAAATGCCCGCCTCGAGTTAAGGTCGCGTCATAAGGTTTGGTTACTGCGATATTTACTTGAAAAAATATCCAAGACCTCTGTTTCCCAGGCTTCAGTCTTTGTTGAGAAATGCTGACGCATCTTGCGCGTCACCACGCGCGTGCGCGCCGTTTTTCAGGCATTCCCATGTCCCGCACCTTCGCCGCTCTCGGCCTCGTTCTCACCCTCGCCGCCGCGACGGCCCCGTCCGCATCCTGGGCGCAGGCGGCGACGATGAATGTGGAGATCGACCGTTCCGCTCGGGTTCGCCTAACCGGCGGCGCGGCTTCGGTGATTGTCGGCAATCCGCTGATCGCCGACGTCACGGTTGTGGACGCCAACACGCTGTTCATCACGGGCAAGGGCTATGGGGTGACCCAGGTGGTCGCCGTCGACGCCATCGGCCGCACCCTGTTCCAGCGCGACATCGTCGTCACCGCAGGCTCGACCGGCTCGGTCCGCGTCTGGCGCGGCGCCCAGGCGACCGAAATGGCGTGCGGCGCCAGCTGCGCCCCCAGCGTACGCACGGCGGGCGACAGCGGCGCGGCCCGCTCGACCGCGCCTTGATCATTCGCCCGATGGGTTTCGCTCGCAAATTCGGCAAGGCGACACAGGGTACAGCGGCGGTGGAGTTCGCGCTCGTCGCCGCGCCCTTCTTCCTGCTGCTGGGCGCGATCATGGAGCTGGCCATGGTCTTTGTGCTCGATTCCGTGCTTGAGGCCGCCACGATGGAGACCGGCCGGATGATCCGCACGGGCGAGGCGGATGCCCAAGGCTTCAACGCCGCGCGCTTCAAGGAAGAGGTCTGTAGCCGCATGAGCGTTTGGTCCGGCGACTGTCAGACCCGCGCCACGGTCGACGTGCGCGTCATCGGTACCTTCAACGCCACACCTCCGGCGCCGTCCAAGCCGGAAGATCTGAAGGACTGTTATAATGGCGGCGGACCTGGCAGCCTGGTCCTGGCGCGGGTCTGGTATCGCCAGCCTGTGATCACGCCCATTCTCGATCAGGCGGTTGCCCGCATCGGCAATCAACGCACCGCCCTGCTGCAGGCGACGACGGCGTTCAAGAACGAACCCTTCACCCAGTACAGCTCTGGCGGGGTAACCTGCAAATGACGACCGCTCGAAACATATTCAGCCGACTGGCGCGTGACACCCAAGGCCTTGCAGCGGTGGAGTTCGCCATCCTCGCGCCCGTGATGATCCTGATCTACGTCGGCGTGGCGGAGGTGTGCCAGGGCTATATGGCCATGAAACGCACCAACCATGCCGCCGCCATGGTCGGAGATCTGGTGACCCAGAACAGCGCGATTGATCAGGCAGGCTTCACGAATATTTTCGGCATCGGCCGCCAGATCATGGCGCCCTTTCCGGTGACGACGCTGAAACAGCGCATCACCAGCGTCACACGCATCTCCGCCACAAAACTGCAACTGGACTGGAGCAAGGGCGACGGCATGTCGGCGATGAAGCTCAGTGAAGCCGTGGTGCCGAGTGGCGTGATCGCGCCAGGCCAGACCGTGATCATCACTGAGGCCTATTACGCCTATAAGTCGCCCTTGGGTTACGTCATGCCTGCGCTCACCAACTTCAAACACACGACCTATCTTCAGCCGCGCAACACCAACACGGTGGATTGCATCCGCGCCTGCACTTAAGGGCGGATCGAGATCAAGGCGTCGCGCAGGGCGGATATCTTGGCGTCGGTTTCGGCGCATTCCGCCTCGGGATCGCTGTCCGCTACAATCCCGGCGCCGGCCAGTGTGCGAAACCGCCAGCGCCCGCCTTCCCGTTGGAATGAGGCCGTGCGGATCAGGACAGAGGCTGTCAGCCCGCCATCCGCCTCGATCAGGAATAATGAACCGCACCAGGGACCGCGCGGCGGTTCATGCCGGGCGATCACCTTCATCGCCTGATGCTTCGGCGCCCCCGTAATTGAGCCTGGCGGGAAGGCGGCCTCCATCAGATCGGCCGGGCTCACGCCGGGCTGAGCGCGGGCTGTCACGGTCGAAACCAGATGATGCACGGTGGGATGGCTCTCGACCGCGAACAGGTTGTCGACCCGCACCGATCCGGGCCGGGACGCGCGGGCCAGGTCGTTACGCATCAGATCGACGATCATCAGGTTCTCAGCCCGGTCCTTGGCGCTGGCCACAAGCTCGGCGGCCTGGGCTGCGTCCTGCATGGCGTCGGCGCCGCGCGGCCGCGTGCCCTTGATCGGACGGGCCTCAATCCGGCCTGTCTGCACGTCAAAGGCCAGAAAGAGTTCCGGCGAGTTGGACACCAGCGCCCGGTCCCCGATCCGCCAATAGGCCCCAAACGGCGACGCCCGGCCCTGTTGCAGGCGCAGAAAGACGTCGAAGGGATCGGCGTTCGGCTTCAAGCCGCCCGACCAGGCGCGGGCGATATTGGCCTGAAACAGTTCGCCTGCGGCAATGCGCGAGACGACATCGACGACAGCGGCCCGATAGGCGGCCTCGGGCGCTTCGGCCTCAAAGGTTTCGGCGGGGGCGAACCGCGGTTCTGGCCGTGTCGCACCGGCCAGCCAGGCCTCGGCGCGATCTGCAGCGGCCTCCGCATCCTCCGGCCTCATGCCCCGACCGATGATGCGGACCGTCTTCTCATGATGGTCAAAGGTCAGCAGGGCGGGATAGCGGGCCAGGATCAGGTCGGGCCAAACCGCCTGCCGCCGCCCTGTCGCCGGGCGCGCGCCCGCATCATAGGCGGCCAGCCCTACCGTGCCGGGGCCAAAGGCTGGATCGCGCAGAGCCGCAAACAGGGCGGCGTCATCGACGGGACCGACACACACCCGATCCGGCTCGGCCCCGATATGGGACCAGCGCCCGCCCGGCCCGCCATCCGACAGCAGGGCCAAGACGCCGTCGCCGCCCCCCAGCCCTGCGGCGACATGCACAGGCTCCACCCACGGACGGGTGCGGACGGCGACGTCGTTCAAAACCCGGCTCACGCCGACAGACGCCCCGCGATCCGCTCGCGCAGGGCTGCGTCCACGCCAAGCACCTGTTCCAGATAGGCGTTCAGAGAGCCGTTGCGCTTGTCGATCTCGGCGAAGGCGGCGGTCAGATAGTCAGGCTCCACACCCAGGAAGGCGATCACGGCCTCATGTGAGGCGACACGGCCGGTCATCTTCTCCAACTGACGCGCGACGGACGGGGCGCGTCGATCCAGATCAACAGCGGCGTTGGTCAGCAGGAAGTCTTCGATCAGGTCGTCGCGCGAAACCCCCAGCAGATGATGGGTCAGGGCGGCTAGAAAGCCCGTGCGGTCCTTGCCCGCCGCGCAGTGGATCAGGACCGGCCGGTCCGTTTCGGCCAGGGCGCGAAAATAGCGGCTAAAGACATCGCGGTGCGACACATCGAACGGCAGGCGGCGGTAGGTGCCGGTCATGAAGCGCCGTCCCGATTCCGGTGTCAGGTCCTGGGTCTTCAGGAAGGTGATGTGCGGCGCCTCCATGCCGTCATCGACGGTTCCGGCGATCACCTGGGCGTCAAAACCTTCAGGTCTGCGCGAAGGCTGGTCGCGACGTTCGCCCGCCCGGCGCAGATCGACCACCGTGCCGATGTTCAGCGCCTTGACCCGCTCCATATCAGCGTCGCTGGCGCGGGCGTGGTGGGCCGAACGCAACAGAAGACCGGGCCGCAAACGCAGCCCGGTCCCAACGGCGTAATCGCCATAGTCGCGGAAATTGTCGATGGCCTCAAAGGCCAGAAGGCGCGTGCTCATGGCCGAACCTTCTAGCGCGTCTTCACCGTTCTGGCAGCAATTGCGACATCGCATCCAGATAGGCGAGGAAGGCGGTGCGTCCGGCCTCGGTCAGACGGGCTTCGGTCAGGGGTTTGCGGCCCTTGAAGCTCTTGTCGACCTTGACGAACCCGGCCTCTTCCAGCTTGCGCAGATGGACTGACAGATTGCCGTCGGTCGTCTGCAGCCTGGTCTTCAAGCTGGTGAAGTCCGCCGTCGCCGCCCCCGACAGATAGGCCATGATGCCCAAGCGGATGCGCCCATGGATGACATCGTCGATGCGGCTGATGTCGAAATCATCCGCCATCAGATGACCTCTGCCGGTTCCTGACGCATCAGGATCAGGCCGGGGATAAGGGCGACGGCGAAGATAATGGCCGTAAAGAGCAGATACACGGTCACGTCACGCGCGAACCAGCCCATCGCCACGGCGCCGACGTAGGACAACAGGCCCACAACCGTCATCCAGCGCGTTCGGGTCATGGCGCCTGCAATCATCCAGGCCGAGCCATAGGCCACGAAAACCACCGTCGGCATGATGGCCATGCCTGACCAGTCGCCGGTCCTGAACCCCATGGCCATCAGGGCCAGCCACGTGGCGAAGATGCCGTAGCCAACCGTCGTCCAGGCGATGCCGACGGCGCGGTTGCCTGTCGAGTTGAAGCCCGGCTTGGTTTTCATTCGCCCGATCAGAACGGCAAGCGTAACGCCGAAGACGGCCCCTGCGCCGATCCACAGCCAGACGGGCGCCCAGGGACTGGCCGCGATGACGCCGCTCAGCAGCGCCCATTGTGCAAGATTGGCGATGCCGAACACAATCGAGGCCGTGACCAACATGGGCCCCGCCAATAGCGGCGCGTGCCGCCCCTCGTGAGCCAGCGCCCGCATATAGGCGATGTCGTCCTGAATAGCCTGGTTGTCGCGCGCCATGGGGCGTCCTCCTGAAACCTGATGAACTCAGGATCAGTCATCCGCTTTATTTTGTAAAGTTCTTTTTCTGCAGGATATCATCCGCCCGATCCGCGTCAGCAGATCGGGCGGATGAACATCAACGGAACGGCGGCTCGTCGAAGGCGCGAAGCTTGCGTGAGTGCAGGCGCGGGCCTTCATTGCGCAGCAGGTCCACAGCCTGAATGCCGATCTGCAGGTGTTCGGAAATCGAACCTTCGTAGAAACGGTTGGCCTGCCCCGGCAGCTTGATCTCGCCGTGCAGCGGCTTGTCCGACACGCACAGCAGGGTGCCGTAGGGGACGCGGAAGCGGTAGCCCTGCGCCGCGATGGTGGCGCTTTCCATGTCGATGGCGACGGCGCGGCTCTGGTTGAAGCGTAGCGCCGATTTGGAATAACGCAGCTCCCAATTCCGGTCGTCGGTGGTGACGACGGTGCCGGTGCGCAGGCGCAGCTTGACCTCGTCGCCCGGCATTCCGCTGACCGACTTGGTGGCGTCGTACAGGGCGCGCTGGACCTCGGCGATCGAGGGGATGGGGATGTCCGGCGGCAGGACCGCGTCCAGCACGTGGTCGTCGCGCAGATAGGCGTGGGCTAGCACATAGTCGCCGATGGTCTGGCTGGCGCGCAGGCCGCCGCAGTGACCGATCATCAGCCAGACATGGGGGCGCACGACGGCCAGGTGGTCGGTGATGGTCTTGGCGTTGGACGGGCCGACGCCGATGTTGACCAGGGTCACGCCCTGATTGCCCGGCGCGGTCAGGTGATAGGCCGGCATCTGGTGCTTCTTCCAGGCCGTGTCGCTGATCGCCGCCTCGGGGTTGGGCGTGTCGCGCGTGATGACGATGCCGCCCGCGCAGGACAGGGTTTCATAGGGCGAACCCGGCGTCTGCAGCTGCTCGATGGCCCAGCGCACGAACTCATCGACATAGCGATTATAGTTGGTGAACAGGACATAGGACTGAACATCATCGACCGGCGTGCCGGTGTAGTGCCTCAGCCGCGCCAGTGAGAAGTCGGTCCGCAGACCGTCGAAGTGCGACAGGGGGAAGTCGCCGCCCGGCTCGAACAGGCCATCAGCGATCTCGTCGCCGATATGGGCCAGGTCCGTGGTCGGGAACCAGCGCGCCAGGGCGGCCGTCATCGACCGATCCAGCGCCACATCCAGCCCGTCGGTCACATAGGGAAAGGGGATTTCCTGACGCGACACGCCAACCTCGAAGGTCGCGCCGTATTCTTCCTCAAGCAGGCCCAGCTGTTCGGTCAGATAGGGTCGGAACAGATCCGGTCGCGTGACGGTGGTGGCGTAGCTGCCTTGTCGCGACAGGCGGGCATAGGCGCGCGGCGCAAGATCCTGAGGACGATCCCCGTCCCAGCGGATGCGAAGTTCAGGATAGGCGAAGACGCCTTCGGCGCGTTGCAGCGGGTCAGGCCGCGCGCCGGTGTTGACGAAGTCCCGCACGGCGTCGCGCAGGTTGGTCACGGATTGGGTGTAGAGGATTTCGAGGCGGTCCAGCGCCGCCTGTGCTGTCATTTGTTCTGTCATGACTTCCTCTAGCTGAGCTTCATGACAATGGCGAGGCATTGAGCGTTCAAGCTCGATTTCGTTGCATTGCAGCAACTTGTCATGGCTGTGCGGTTGCACATCCAGGCGTGGCGGCGCATCTGAAGCCCCATGTCCGCTTCCCCCGTGTCATCCTCCCCGAAAAAGGAGCTCGGCTTCGTCGAGTTCGTCTGCATCGTCGCCTTGATGATGGCGCTGAACGCCCTGGCGATCGATTCCATGCTGCCGGCCCTGCCGCACATCGCCGACGATCTGGGCCTGGTGAACGATAATGACCGCCAATGGGTGGTCACCTCATACCTTCTGGGCTTTGGCGGCGCGCAGCTGATCTACGGCCCCCTGGCGGACCGTTTCGGACGCAAGCCGGTGCTGCTGGCGGGCGTCGGCATCTATGTGGTGTTCAGCCTTCTGGCGACCATGGCGCCCACCTTCGACATGCTGATCCTGGCCCGGATCGGCCAGGGGCTGGGCAGCGCCTGCACCCGCGTTCTGGCCGTTTCGATCGTGCGTGACCGCTATGAGGGCCGCACCATGGCCCGCGTCATGTCCTTCAGCTTCCTGGTCTTCCTGGGCGTGCCGATCCTGGCGCCCTCCATCGGCCAGTTGATCATGCTGGTCGGGCCGTGGCGCTGGATCTTCGCTGGCCTGGGCCTAGTCGGCGTGGGCCTGATGGTGTGGGCGTCGCTGCGCCTGCCCGAAACCATGAAGCCGGAAGATCGCCTGCCGATCCAGTTCAGCCGCCTGGTGTCCGCCTACAAGACCGCCCTGACCGACCGCACCGCCATGGGCTACACACTGGCCATGACGGCCATCACCGGCGCCCTGTTCGGCTTCATCAACTCGTCGCAGCAGATCTTCGCCGACGTCTTCCATGCCGAGGCGATCTTCCCCGCCGTCTTCGCCCTGATCGCGGGGGGCATCGCCGTGGCTTCGCTGGTGAATGCGCGACTGGTGGTCGCCCTGGGCTCGCGCAAGATTTCGCACACAGCCCTGATCGGCTTCACCTCCATTGCGGGTATCCATGCCCTGGTGACCCTGACCGGGCATGAATCCATCTGGACCTTCGCCATCCTCCAGACCCTGACCATGTTCTGCTTCGGCATGATCGCGGGCAATTTCGGAGCCATGGCGATGGAGACGATGGGTCGTATCGCGGGCACCGCCGCCTCCATCCAGGGCTTCATCTCCACCATCATCGGCTCGCTGCTGGGCTTCGCCATCGGCCAGCAGTTCAACGGCACCGTCACGCCGATGGCGGTCGGTTTCACGGTCATGGGCCTGATCGCCCTGGGCTGCGTCCTTTACGCCGAGCGCGGGCGGCTGTTTCAGGCCCATCACGCCAAGCCGCTTCCCGGCGCCTGATGCAGATGCGGGTGCGACGACCCGAGACTTGATCTTTTCGCCATTTCCGCGCGTTCTCCGGCCAATCCATCTGGTCAGTTCCCGGAAAGTCTCGATGAAGCGCAAAGCCTTCGGTCTCGTCTCCGCTCTCGCCCTCGCTGCGGCTCTGGGCGTCAGCGCCTGCTCAACCACGACCGGAGGCGCTGCAATGACCCCGCCCGCCATCGCCCCCGCGCCCGGCCCCCAGGCCGTCGACAGCCACACCTATGGCCGCCCCGAGATCGCCCGCGTGGTCGATGTCGCGCTGGACCTGACGGCCAACTTCCAGGCCCGCACCCTGTCCGGCTCGGCGACGCTGGACGTGCTGACAGCGCCAAACGCGGCCGAGGTGATCCTCGATGTCCGCAATCTGGACATCCAGTCGGTCAGCGATGCATCAGGCCAGACCCTGCGCTTCGACATCGGCGCCGACGACGCCATCAAGGGCCAGCCCCTGACGGTGCATTTCCCGGCCTCCGCGACCGAGGGCCGCCGCAAGATCGTCGTACGTTATTCGACGCGACCGGACGCCGCCGCCCTGCAATGGCTGACCCCGGCCCAGACGGCGGGCGGCCAGAAACCCTATCTGTTCAGCCAGGGCCAGGCGATCCTGACCCGCACCTGGGTTCCGACCCAGGACAGCCCCGGCATCCGCCAGACCTATTCCGCCCGCATCACCGCCCCGGCCGACCTGACCGTGGTGATGAGCGCCGACCACCTGACGCCTGAAGGGGAGCCGGCGGCGAATGGCCAGAAGACCTGGCGCTTCCGCATGAACAATCCGATCCCGCCCTATCTGATCGCGCTGGGCGTCGGCGAACTGGCCTTTGCGCCCTTCGACAACCGCACCGGCGTCTGGACCGAGCCCAGCCGTCTGGCCGCCGCCAAGTGGGAGCTGGAGCCGACTGCCGCCATGGTGACCGCCGCCGAGAAGTTGTACGGCCCCTATCGCTGGGGCCGGTACGACCTGCTGGTCCTGCCGCCCTCCTTCCCGTTCGGCGGCATGGAGAACCCCAAGCTGACCTTCGCCACCCCGACCATCATCGCCGGGGACCGGTCGCTGGTGTCGCTGGTCGCGCACGAACTGGCGCACTCCTGGTCGGGCAATCTGGTCACCAACGCCACCTGGAACGACTTCTGGCTGAACGAGGGCTTCACCTCCTATTTCGAGAACCGGATCATGGAGTCCGTCTATGGTCACGACCTGGCGGTTCAGGAGCAGGTTCTGGCCTGGGATGGCCTGCAGGACGAGCTGAAGAGCCTGCCCGCCGACGACACCAAACTGCATCTGAACCTGACGGGCCGCGACCCGGACGACGGCATGAACACCATCGCCTATGACAAGGGCGCGGCCTTCCTGCGCACCATTGAGCGGATCGCCGGACGTGAGAAGTTCGACGCCTGGATGCGCGGTTATTTCGACCGCAATGCCTATCGCCCGATGACCACGGCCATGTTCCTGGACGACATCCGCGCCCATCTGGTGAAGGGCGACGCGCGTCTTGAGACCGAGCTGAAGCTGGAGGAATGGGTCTATCAGCACGGCCTGCCGACCAATGCCGTCGCCCCTGTGTCCAACGCCTTTGCGCCGGTGGATGTCGCCGCCATAGCCTTCTTCCAGAACAAGGGCCCAGCCTCGGCCATCCCGTGGTCCGGCTGGAACACCCAGCAACGCCAGCGCTTCCTCAGTTGGCGTCCGCAAGGTCTGGCCGCCAACGCCGACTGGCTGACCGACGCCCAACTAGCCGACCTGCAGTCGACATTGAACCTGGCCAATGAGGGCAACAGCGAACTGGTCTTCGCCTGGCTGCAGATCGCCTTGGCCCATCGCTACCAACCCTCGGTCGCCACGGCCGAGAAGTTCCTGACCAGTCAGGGCCGACGCAAGTTCGTCCTGCCGCTGTTCCAGACCCTGTGGAACGAAGGCGACTGGGGCCGCGCTCAGGCCCGCCGCATCTATGCCGAGGCGCGCCCGCTGTATCACCCCGTCACCGCCGGTTCGGTCGACGCCCTGGTGGGCCGCCCCTGAACCGTTCTTCCTTCTCCCCTTGCAGGAGAAGGTGGATCGCGCAGCTAGACGGATGAGGGGTCGGTCAGTCAATGATCGGCCCCCTGATGTGCGTTGCGGCGCAGCGGCCTATCGTCTATCCCGCCGACACTGAATTCGACTGGAGATTTCTCATGGCTGACCTCGCCCCCGGCGTCGTGACCCTCTTCGGAGGATCGGGCTTCATCGGGTCGCAGGCCGTGCGCGCCCTGGCCCGTCGCGGCTGGCGCATTCGCATCGCCGTGCGCAACCCCGTCCTGGCCATCGAGATCCAGCCGCTGGGCGATCCCGGCCAGATCCAGTTCCTGCGTTGCGACATCACAAGCGCCGATGACGTCGCCGCCGCCGTGCGCGGTTCGGACGCCGTGGTCAATCTGGTTGGTGTTCTGCACGAAGGCGGCGGCAAGCGCGCCTTCAAGGCCGTTCACGTCGATGCCGCCAAGACCATCGCCGAAGCCGCCAGGGCTGCGGGCGTCCAACGTCTGGTCCAGATCTCCGCCATTGGCGCCGACGCCAACAGCGCCTCCGCCTATGGCCGCTCCAAGGCCCAGGCCGAGGCCGAGGTCCGCGCTGTCTATCCCGACGCGGTGATCCTGCGTCCGTCGCTGGTGTTCGGTGCGGGCGACGGCTTCCTGAACCGTTTCGCCGCCATGGCGACCTTCTCGCCCGTCCTGCCGCTGATCGGCGGCGGCGAAACCCGGTTCCAGCCCGTCTATGTCGGCGACGTCGCCGAGGCCATTGCGCGCGGCGTCATTCGTGGCGACGCGGCAGGCAAGACCTTCGAGCTGGGCGGGCCGTCGATCTACAGCTTCCGTGAAGTGCTGGAGTTGGTGCGTCGCGAGACAGGCCGCAATCGCCTCCTGGCGCCCCTGCCCTTCTTCATGGCCAAGCCGCTGGGTTCGTTGCTGTCGCTGGTCGGCATTCTGGGCGTCACCCCGCCCCTGACCCGCGATCAGGTGCTTATGCTGGAGCACGACAATGTCGTGTCGCCGGACGCCGCAACCCTGGCCGATCTGGGCGTCACCCAAACGACCGGCATGGAATCGACCGCCCCGACCTATCTGTGGAAATACCGCGTCGGCGGTCAGTTCGCCGCCTCGCCCGCCCACTAAGACTTACGCCTGATCGGCATCGAGACGCCCGACCGTGCAGACGGACGGGCGGATTCCGTTGATGGAACAAACAGAGCACGACTGAAGGATGTCCGCCACGCAGACCCTGCCCACCTATGCGGAGAGCCAGACGCTGGAAGACGCGCGCGCCCTGTTGGCCCGCGTCTGGGGCCACGGCGACTTCCGGGGGCTGCAGGGACAGGTGGTGACGGAGATCCTGGCCGGGCGCGATGTGCTGGCCGTCCTGCCGACCGGCGGCGGCAAGAGCGTCTGCTATCAGATCCCGGCCATTTTGCGCCCCGGCCTGGGTCTGGTGGTGTCGCCCCTGATCGCCCTGATGACCGATCAGGTCGAGGCGCTGAAACAGCAGGGCGTAGCCGCCGCACGCCTGGATTCCGGCGTCTCGCTGGATGAGCGTTCGGCCATCTGGGCGGCGGCGCGGTCCGGTGAACTGGACCTGTTGTATGTCTCGCCCGAAGGTCTGGCGGCGGGGGCCATGCTGGACCGGCTGTCGGAACTGCCGCTCAGCCTGATCGCCATCGACGAAGCCCACTGTGTGTCCCAGTGGGGCCACGACTTCCGGCCGGATTACCGCAATCTAGGCCTGCTGGCCGAGCGGTTCCCCGATGTTCCCCGCATCGCCGTCACCGCCACCGCCGACGCCCGCACGCGTGACGACATCCTGCGCTCGCTGCGGCTGGAAGACGTCAGGGTCTTCGTCGACAGCTTCGCCCGCCCAAACCTGCAACTGTCGGCCGAGCGCAAGGAGAATGCGTCCCGCGCCAAGACCGACGCCCGCGTCATCGAACTGGTGCGCGAACGGCGCGGCAAGTCGGGCGTGGTCTATTGCGGCAGCCGCGACGGCTGTGACCGTGTGGCCCAGGCTCTGCGCGACGCCGGAACCAACGCCATCGCCTATCACGCCGGCATGGACACGCGCGAACGCGACAAACGTCTGGAGCGGTTCCTGGCCGAGGACGGCGCTGTCATGGTCGCCACCATCGCCTTCGGCATGGGCGTGGACAAGGCCGACGTCCGCTTCGTCATTCACGCTGATCCGCCCGGTTCTCTGGAAGCCTATTGGCAGGAGATCGGCCGGGGCGGGCGCGACGGCGAACCGGCCGAGGGCATCACCCTGTATGGCCCCTCCGACATCGCCTGGTCGCTACGCCGCCTCGACAGCCGCCCGATGGCCGAAGAGATCAAACAGGTCCAGGTCAGGAAGACCCGCCAGCTATTCGCCATGCTGGATGGCGGCGTCTGTCGCCCGCAGGCCGTGCGTCGATACTTCGGCGAACAGGATGCCCAGCCCTGCGGCGTCTGCGATATCTGCGGCGACCCGCCTCAGCTTTATGACGCTACTGTCCCGGCCCAGAAGGCGCTGGCGGCGGTGCAGCGTCTGGGCGGACGCTTCGGGCGCAACCGCGTCATCGATCACCTGACGGGCCGCACCAAGGATGTGCAGCCTTGGGAGCAGTCGCTTTCCACCTGGGGCATCGGGCGCGAAATCTCGCTGACCTCATGGCGCGAGATCGTCGATCATCTGCTGTTCGAAGGCCTGCTGGTCGAAGATCCCAATGACGGCAAACCATTGGTGGGCCTGGGCGACGCCGAGGCTGTGCGTGCCGTCTATAAGTCCGAACGTCATGTCGAGGTCCGCCGCGCTCCCCTTCGTGCCGATACCGCACCCCGCCGTCGCGACCGCACGGGCGAGGGCCGCAACGCCGCGCTGGAGACGATGGACGCCGACGTCCGCGCCCGGTTTGAGGCCCTGCGCGCCTGGCGCCGCGACCGCGCCGCCGAACAACACGTCCCGCCCTATGTCATTTTCCAGGACAAGACCCTGCTGGAGATCGCCCACGCCGAACCCGGCGACATGGCCAGCCTGGGCGCCCTGTCCGGCGTCGGCCAGTCGAAACTGGACCGCTACGGCAAGGGCGTGCTGGAGACCTTGGGCGCGCTGGGTTAGTTCAAAAACCGCTCGACCGCAGACTGGAACCGCGCGGGTTGATCGATCATCACCTGATGCTCGGCCCCTTCGATCCGTTCGAAACGCGCGGGACGGGGCAGGTTGCTGAAGCCGTAGCGGTACAGACCCTCCAGACGGTTGCGGGGGCTGCTGGCGTCCGGGGTCCAGCCATAGACCACCGTCATGGGCGCCGTGACCTGACGCAGGCGCAGGCGCAAGTCCACGGTCAGGGCTTCATACAGGCCTTGCGCCAGCACCCGCCGGTCGCCGCCCTGCAGACCCAGACCGCCGAAGACCATGTCGCCCGCCAGCCCCAGATCGCCGCCCAGATTGGCCACCTGCGACTTCAACGCCTGATCCCCGAACAGCATCAGCGCCTGATAACCCAGCCGCGCCATCGGCTCGATCTGGTCGGATGTGACGCGGGAATCGACCAGGGCCGGAAAGAAGGGGGCGGAATCCACCACCATGACCCGGCTGATCCGGTCGCCCATGTCGGCGGCGACACGGATGGCGACCTGTCCGCCGAGCGAATGCCCGATCAGGGCTGGACGTTCGATCTTCTGTGTACGGATGAACCGTTCGATTTCAGAGGCGGCAGGCCCGGCCAGACCTCCGCTGGCGTTGCCGCCGATGTCCGTCTGGCCAAACCCGCGCAGGGTGACCAGATGGACCCGGTAACGTCCCTGAAGCTGGGCGGCCGTCGAACGCCAGGCGTCGGCGGTCGAGCCCAATCCCGGAATGAAGATGATGTCGGGGCCCGTCCCGCGCGTTTCGACGATGATCCGGTTCGACTGGAAGGCAGGCGGCGCCGACGGCGTGAACGGAATGCCCGGCACGGTCTGGGCGCAGGCGGCGCCGGGCAGAACCAGAACCAGAGACGCAAACAGAGAGGCGAAGAGACGGATCATGATCCATCCCTAACGCCGGAACGCGGCAATCGGTTGACCGATCAACGACCCTTGAACGCGGGCTTCCGCTTTTCGACGAAGGCGGCCATGCCCTCCTTCTGATCCTCGAAGGCGAACAGGGAGTGGAACAGGCGGCGCTCGAACTGCACCCCTTGCGTCAGGGTCGTCTCCAGCGCGGCGTTGACCATTTCCTTGTTGGCCATGACGGCCAGCGGGCTCTGGAAGGCGATCTTGGCGGCGATCTTGCGCACTTCTTCCAGCAGGGTGTCGTGCGGGAAGACGCGCGAGGCCAGACCGGCGCGCTCGGCTTCGGCGGCGTCCATCATCCGGGCGGTCAGGACCATGTCCATGGCCTTTGACTTGCCCACCAGACGGGTCAGGCGCTGCGACCCGCCAATGCCGGGCGCCACGCCCAGATTGATCTCGGGCTGGCCGAACCTGGCCTTGTCGCTGGCGATAATGAAGTCGCACAGCATGGCCAGTTCGCAGCCGCCGCCCAGGGCGAAGCCGTTGACGGCGGCGATGATCGGCTTACGGAACCGGGTGATCCGGTCATGGCCCAGAGCGAAGAAGTTGCCTGCATACATTTGGGCATAGGTCTGGTCCGCCATCTCCTTGATGTCGGCGCCAGCCGCGAAGGCCTTGTCGCCCGAACCGGTCAGGATCAGGCAGCGCACGCTGTCGTCATGTTCGACACTGTCGAGGAAGTCCGACAAATCCTTGAACAGGGCCGAGTTCAGGGCATTCAGCGCTTCGGGCCGGTTCAGGGTCACCACCGCATAGCCGTCTTCGTGGCGTTCGATCAGCAGGTTGGAATAGGCGTCGGCCATGGCGATGTTTCCTCTTTTGACGGTGATCTAACGCCTCGCCCGCAGCAGGGCGAGGGTCATGGAGAAGCGGATCAGTTCGGACACGACGATACAGCCCATCAGGCCGTTGGCGATCAGCACCAGCAGATTGGCGGGCGTCACGGCGGCCAGCAGGCGTGACAGGACCGGCTGATCGATCCAGCCCATGACGAACAGCACCCCCGCCGTCAGGGTGATCAGGCCGATCAGGGCCATCAGCGAGATATGGCTGGCCTGCAGCGTGGCCTTGCGTTCGGCCGCGCCCTCGCGCGTGTCGGGATGGGGCAGCAGCCGCGCGATCAGGGTCAACACCCCTTCGGCCACGACGATCAACACCAGCCCCAGCAGGAACAGGCCGCCCATCTTGCCGGCGAACCCCGACCGGGCCAGATCGCCCAGCCGGATGTGTTCGATCAGACGCCAGCCATACAGGCCCCAGACGCCAAATGTGGTGACAATGGCGATCCACAGATGCTGCTGACGCAGGGTCATTCGTCGGCTCCCGGCGTCAGTGGGCTTCGTCCCAGTTGGCGGCGGCGCGGGCCTCGACCACCAATGGGACGGTCAGGGCGACAGCCGGATCGGAGGCGTTCTCCATGATCCGTTTGATGACCGTGATGGCGCGTTCGGCCTCGGCTTCTGGGGTTTCGAACACCAGTTCATCGTGCACCTGCAACAGCATCCGCGTCTTCAGACCGGCGTCGACCAAGGCGACCGGCATGCGGATCATGGCCCGGCGGATGATGTCAGCGGCGGCGCCCTGGATCGGGGCGTTGATGGCGGCGCGTTCGCCGAACTGACGTTCGGCCCCCGACTTGGAGTGGATGGCCGGAATATGGATGCGACGCCCGAAGACGGTGGAGACGAAGCCCGCCTCACGCACCTCGGCCTTGGTCTTGTCCATATAGGCGCGGATGCCGGGGAAGCGTTCGAAATAGGTCTTGATATAGGCCCCGGCCTCGCCCTGATCGATGCCCAGCTGGGCGGCCAGACCAAAGGCCGAAATGCCATAGACGATGCCGAAGTTGATGGCCTTGGCGCGACGCCGCGTCTCGGACGGCATCCCCTCGACCGGCACGCCGAACATCTCGGACGCGGTGGCGGCGTGAATGTCCAGTCCCGCCTTGAAGGCGCGTTTCAGCTCAGGAATGTCGCCGATATGGGCCAGAAGGCGCAGTTCGATCTGGCTGTAGTCGGCGCTGATCAGCACATGACCGGGCGCAGCGATGAAGGCCTGGCGGATTTCGCGACCTGTCTCAGTGCGGATCGGGATGTTCTGCAGGTTCGGGTCGGACGAGGCCAGACGTCCGGTCGAGGCGGCGGCCAGCTGATAGCTGGTGTGCACCCGGTCGGTCTTGGGATCGGCGGCGGCGATCAGGGCGTCGGTATAGGTGCCCTTCAGCTTGGACAGCTGACGCCAGTCCAGAATGGTGCGCGGCAGGTCGTGCGTCAGGGCCAGGTCTTCCAACACGCTGGCGTCGGTGCCCCACTGGCCGGACGCGGTCTTCTTGCCGCCCGGCAGGTTCATTTCGCCAAACAGGATCTCGCCGATCTGACGGGGCGAACCGATGTTGAAGGGGCGTCCGGCGATCTCCTGCGCCTGCGCCTCCAGTTCAGCCATGCGCAAGCCGAACTCGCTGGACAGGCGTTTCAGCCGGTCGGGATCGATACGGACGCCGTTCAACTCCATGTCCGCCAGCACGGTCGGCATTCCCCGCTCCAGCGTCTCATAGACGGTGGACAGGCCTTCGCGGGCCAGACGCGGCTTGAGCATACGCCACAGACGCAGCGTCACATCCGCATCTTCGCCCGCGTATTTCGTCGCGGGTTCAAGGGCGACGTGTTTGAAGGATTTCTGGCTCTTGCCCGTACCCGCCACGCTCTTGAAGGTGATCGGTTCGTGGCCAAGGTGCAGGCGCGACAGTTCGTCCATGCCATGCCCGTGAATGCCGCCCTCCAGCACATAAGAGATCAGCATGGTGTCATCGTAGGGTGCGACCCGGATACCGCGACGCGCCATGACGGCGATGTCGTATTTGGCGTTCTGCAGCACCTTCAGAACCGACGGGTCTTCCAGCAGCCCCTTCAGCTTGGCCAGCGCCGTCGCCTTGTCGATCTGGGGGATGGCCTCGGGCGCTTCGCTGGGCGCACCGAACAGATCGCCAGAACTCGCCTGCGCCTCATGCTCGTGCGTCAGAGGAATATAGCAGGCCTCGTTCGGTCCGACCGCGAGCGACACGCCGCACAGGCCCGCGTGGGTCGCCGACAGGGCGTCCGTCTCCGTGTCGAAACCGACAAAGCCGACCTCGGTCGCACGCGCGACCCAGCGGTCCAGCGCCTCCTCGTTCTGAACGCATTCATAGGCGGCGTGATCAAAGGTCTGGACCTCGGCAGGCGCCGTCGCCTCCTGACCAAAACGATGGGTCGCCACCGGCGCATTCAGGTTGGGCGCGCGTTTCGGCGCAAAGGCCGAAACCTCGCTGGGGGCCGCCTTGCCGTCGCCTACACGGCGCTGCAGCGAACGGAACTCCATCGTCTCCAGAAAGGCCGACAGGATCTCCGGGTCGGGGTCGCGCACGACGAAGTCCGCGATGGCTTCGGGCGCCGGCGCATCACAGGTCAGGCGCACCAGTTCGCGCGACAGGCGGATCTGGTCGGCGAAATTGATCAGGGTCTCGCGGCGTTTCGGCTGTTTGATCTCGCCCGCCCGCGCCAGCAGGGTGTCCAGATCGCCGTATTCATCCAGCAGTTGGGCCGCCGTCTTGGGACCAATGCCGGGGGCGCCGGGAACATTATCGACGCTGTCGCCGATCAGGGCCTGAAGATCGACCATCTTCTCCGGCCCGACGCCGAACTTTTCATAGACTTCCGGCTCGGCCAGACGCCGGTCCTTCATCGGGTCCCACATGACCACGCCGCCGCCGATCAACTGCATCAGGTCCTTGTCGGAAGAGACGATAACAGCCTCGCCGCCCGCGTCACGCGCCTTACAGGCATAGGTGGCGATCAGGTCGTCGGCCTCGTAACCGGGCAGTTCGACACAGTGGACGCCGAACGCCGCCGTCGCCTCGCGCACCAGCGGGAACTGCGGGATCAGGTCTTCGGGGGGCGGCGGACGGTGGGCCTTGTATTGATCATACAGGGTGTTGCGGAACGTCTTTTCCGAGTGGTCGAAGATGGCGACCAGGTGGGTCGGGCCGTCCGCGCCCTTCATGTCCTTCAACAGCTTCCACAGCATGTTGCAGTAGCCCTGGACCGCGCCCACCGGCAGGCCGTCCGACTTGCGCGTCAGCGGCGGCAGGGCGTGATAGGCGCGGAAGATATAGGCCGAGGCGTCGATCATCCACAGCCGAAGCGGCGGCGCCTCCGATGTCGGGGCGTGTTCAGTTTCGGGAGCGGCGGCTTCAGTCATGGCCGGAACATAGGCGGCTGGAGCCTCCGCGTCAGCCGCTAGAATTCCTTCCAGCTCGATCCCGGATCGCGTTGCCCCGGCACGGCCTGCTGCTGGCCCCACGACACCACCATGAAGGCCTTGTGGCTGCGGATCCGATAGGCGCCGATCATGGGCAGAACCGCGCCCAGCGGCGCCCCCGTCTTGGCCTCATAGAGGAAGCCGGAAAACTCGGCGACGCCGACCCGATCGCGATAGCTGTAAACCGACAGCTCCGGCAGGGAGACCACGTTCAGGCTCTCATTGATCGGGATGCGCATGTCCGGCAGGCCGAAGACACGGCGCATCTGCTCCAGCGACAGGGCGCCCGCGCGGATTTCAAACACCGCATCCGCCTCATCCTTGTTGCGGGCCAGACGGAAACCGGCGTCGGACAAAGCGGCGCGGATGGCGCTAACGGCGTAACGGCTGCCCTCGCCCTGGAAATAGGCGTCATCAATGAAGACGGCCGAGGCTGCGGGCAGAGGCAGAGACAGCCCCTCGACCGCATGATCGGAGGCGCGGGCCAGCAGAAGCTGCTCGGTCGCGGTGCGGCCGGTGTTGCTCTCGGTCGTGGACGCGCAGGCGCAAAGCGTCAGTGCGGCCGCCGCCAGCGCCAGGGCCGTCCGCATTCTCACCAGACCCCGGTGTTCGGCATGGAGGCCCAGGGTTCGGCCGGAGCCAGCGGCTCGCCTTCCTGCAACAATTCGATGGAGACGCCGTCGGGCGAACGGACAAAGGCCATATAGCCATCGCGCGGCGGGCGATTAATGGTCACCCCGCCGTCGGCCAGACGCTGGCAGGCGGCGTAGATGTCATCGACCTTATAGGCCAGATGGCCGAAATTGCGTCCGCCCGGATAGTCTTCAGCGTCCCAGTTGAAGGTCAGCTCCAGCTCGGGGCAGTGTTCCGCCGCCGATTGCTCCAGGTTCTTGGGCGCGGTCAGGAAGATCAGGGTGAACCGCCCCGCCTCATGCTCCGTGCGGCGCACCTCCTGCAGACCCAGCAGGTCGCAATAGAAACGCAGCGAGGCGTCGAGGTCCTTCACCCGGACCATGGTGTGCAGATAACGCAAGGCTTCAGTCTCCGTGCCGGGGAGGGCGCAACTCGACGCCCCTTATAGACAGAAGCGGCGCCGACCTCGATTCAACTGGGGTGACGAAACCCCGAAAACGGAATCAGTGGGCCTCGGGCGCGCGGGCGGCCGGGCTCAGATATTCGCTCTCATCGTGCGGATGGGCCGACAGGACGAACCGGCGGTCGCAATAGCTGCACTCGATGAAGTCGTCGGCGCCCATGTCCATATAGACCAGCGGGTGGCCCAGCGCGCCGCCGCCACCGTCGCACGCGACGCGCTTGGTCGAAACCACGACTTCTTCGGGCGGGGGAATGATGGCGTCGGGATGGCGGGGAGGCATGGTCCGGTCCGGGTCTGGAAGGCTCGCGCCGTTCCTAGAGCGAAATCGGTTCGAATGCGACCGCATTCGAACTCGGATATTCGCTCCAGATTCAATCACAGAGCCTGATTCACGAGGACCGACAGGTCGCGGAGCGATCCGTCAGTCCTCGATCAGGCTCTAGGCGGACCGGACGTTCAGGTCAAACCTCGGCTGCCGCCGGGCGGCGCAGAAGTCGGCCCAGCATGGCCTTGCGCTTTTTGAACAGGGTCAGGCCCAGGCAGGCCGCGCCGACCCACAGGCCGATCTCGCCGATCAGGGCAAGAGAGGCGCAGGCCAGCGCCGCATGGGTCATGTCCAGATAATCCATCTTGCCCGCCAGCAGGGCCAGACCGGCGCAGACATAGCCAATGGCGCACACAGCCATGGCGGCAAAACCGATCAGGCGGGTCCGTGTCAGGGTCAGGGTTTTCTGGGTCGTCATGGCGTTTCTCCGTCAAGCAGGTTTGTCTTTATGACAAGCAAGCTAGACACGCTAAAAACATTCGTCAAGCACGCTTTACAAAAAGACGCGGACATTTGTCTGTGGAAACGAACCGGGTTGGCGAAGCGGCGTCCGCCCCCTACCTATGCGCTCGCCTTCCTGCGCCGAGTTTGCCCGACCATGCCCGAGACCTACGCCCTGCCCGACAACGCCATCGAGGTGCGGGGCCTCAAGAAGACCTATGCCGGCTCCAAGAAGGCAGCCCCCAAGACGGCGTTGCGGGGCGTTGATCTGGTGATCCCGCGCGGATCGGTCTTCGGTCTGCTGGGCCCGAACGGCGCGGGAAAATCGACCCTGATCAATATTCTGGCCGGGGTGGTGAAGAAGTCCGAAGGCTCGGTGAAGATCTGGGGCCGCGACATCGACAAGGAGCCGCGCGACGCCGCAGCGGCCCTGGGCGTCGTGCCGCAGGAAATCGTCGCCGACGTCTTCTTTACACCCCGCGAATCATTGGAGGTGCAGGCAGGCTTCTACGGCGTGCCGAAAAGCGAGCGTCGCTCCGACGAACTGCTGGCGGCGCTGGGCCTGTCGGACAAGGCCAACGCCTATGTCCGCGCCCTGTCCGGCGGCATGAAGCGTCGCCTGATGGTGGCCAAGGCGCTGGTGCATAATCCGCCCATCCTGATCCTGGACGAACCGACGGCGGGCGTGGACGTCGAACTGCGTCGCCAACTGTGGGCCTATGTCCGCCGCATCAACGAGGAAGGGGTCACCATCGTCCTGACCACCCACTACCTCGAAGAGGCGCAGGAGCTTTGCGACACTATCGCCATCGTCAACCGGGGCGAGGTGGTGGCCTGCGAGCCGACGCCGCAACTTCTGCGTCGTTTGGACAGCCGCAATGTGGTCGTCACGCCTGAGATTCCACAGGAGGTTCCGCCCGTCCTGAACGGCTTTGCTGTCACAGCCCGTCCCGGCGGCGCCTTCGCCGTGACCTACAAGAAGGGTCAGTCATCGGTCGAACAGGTCATCAACGCTGTGCGCGCGGCGGGCGTGACCATCGCCGACATCACCACCGAGGACCCGGATCTGGAAGACGTCTTCCTGGCCCTGACCTATGGCGACAAGTCCCGCGTCGATCCGACGAAGGACTGACTGCCCTCCCTCACAACACCGTCACCCTCGGGCTTGACCCGAAGGCCGGGCCTTCCGCCGCATTGCGTCCGAGGCGACGCACAGCCAGATCCGCATCCGATCCTCGGGTCAAGCCCGAGGATGACGCAGCATTGAAAGGCGGATGACGGCGTGAGGGTGCAAGCGCCCCTCACTGCACCTCGGACAAAAACTCGAAGATCGCCGCCCGCGCTTCCGGCTCGTCCAGCATCGGGGCATGGCCGACGCCGGACACCTCGACATAGGCCATGGACGGCGCGGCCTTCTTCATCTTGTCGGCGATCTCGGCGCTGAGCAGATCAGAGTTCCCGCCCCGCACCAGCAGGGCGGGCTTCTTCTTCGCCAGACGGCGGAAGTCGGGCCACAGGTTCGGAACCAGCGCCTTGGCGCCCGCCGCCCGGATCGGCACGGCGATGTCGGGATCATAGTCCAGACCGATCTCGCCGTTCGGATGCTGGCGGAAGATGCGACGCGCGAACCCCTCCCAGTCGGCGTCAGAATAGTGCGGAAAGGCCACGCCATTGATCCGTTTGGCGTAGGCGGCGGCGTCGGCCCAGGTTTCGATCTCGACCGGCTGACCGCTGTAGCTGGCGATCCGCGCCAGACCTTCGGCCGCCACCTCCGGGCCGATGTCGTTCAGGATGGCGGCGACGACGGCCTTGGGCCGGGCCGCCGTCAGGGCCATGGTGATCAATCCGCCCATCGAGGTGCCGAGGAAGACCGCCCGGCTGATCGCCGCCTGATCCATCAGGGCCAGCACGTCCTGGGCATAGACATCGGGCGTATAGGTCATGGGATCAGGCGCGCGATCCGACAGGCCGCGCCCACGCACATCGACCGCCAGCACCCGCCGCCCGCTCTGGGCCAGCAGGGGCGCGATAGCTTCGAAGTCGGCGCTGTTGCGGGTCAGGCCGTGGATGGCGATGACCGGGGGCCGGGCCACGCCGGGACCGGGGGCATAGTCTCGCGCAAACAGGCTCAGCCCATCCGGCGATGTCCAGCGACGTTCAACAAATGCCACAGGTGGCTCCTTCAGCAACACGCACACGCCCATATATTCACGGCGCAAGGAATTGCGAAAGACGGCTGCGCTCAGCCCGCAGCCAAACCCTGCACAAAGACGTCCAGATCACCGCCCTCGAACAGGTGGCCTGAAACCCCCGCCCGCCGCGCCGCCTCAACGTCCGTCGGCTGATCGCCGATCATCAGGGATCGGGCGGGATCGATCCCATGTTCTGCAATCGCGCGCAGCAACATCCCCGGGTTGGGCTTGCGGTCGGGATGGTCCGGGTGACGATAGCGTTCAACCACCGCATCGGCGTGATAGGGCGCGGCGTAGACAGCGTCGATAACGCTGCCATCCTGCGCCAGACGCCGGATCAGCAGGGCGTTGAAATCGTGCATCTGGCCTTCAGTGAACAGGCCCCGCGCCACGCCCGACTGGTTGGTGACGATGACCGTCAGATAGCCCAGCGCCTTCAGACGCCGAACAGCCTGCGCCGCGCCGGGGATCAGCACCAGATGCTCCGGCTTATGCGGATAGCCGCAGTCTTCGATCAGCACCCCGTCACGGTCGAGAAAGGCCGCAGGCACGCCGCTCATGGCTTGTGCCTCAGCAGTTCGGAAAAGGCCGTCATCAGGTGATAGAGGCTTGAGGCGGGCGCAGCCCGGTCCTGAGATTGATCTTCTGCATCATAGCTGTCGATCCAGAGCCCTTGAACCTCTGTCGCCAGATGGGTTGCGAACAACCGGTCCACCAGGTCTCCGACATTGGCGTCGCCGAAAGCCAGCGCCGTGCGGATCGCCTCGGTCTGGGCCCAGAGGCGGCGCCCGCCATCCAGGGGCGCGCCTGACGGATCGATCTCGCGGATCATGCCCAGCGGCGTCTGTCCCTGCGCGACCGCCCGGCGATGAAGGCCTTGCGGCTCCACGCCGACCTCAAAACCGGCCGCCTGGGCCTGATGCAGCAGCCAGGCCCATTCCTCAAGATGGCCGGGCTCGATGACATGGCCCGTTTCAGGATCGGGCGCCCAGGCTTCTGTGAAATATTCGCGGATCGCGCCGTCGATCACGAAATGGTCGCGGCACAGGTCCAGAGACACGCGGGCCGCCGCCTCGAAGGCCGGATCGGGCGCAATCGCCTGCCAGGCCAGCATGGCCTCCAGCACATGCATGTGCGGGTTCTGGCGACGCGGCAGTCGCGGCGGCAGGGCGTCGTGCCAGCCGCCATGCGGCGCGCACATCAGAGACTGGATGGCCGCCACCGTCTCCAGCGCCAATGGCCGGGCGCGCGGATCGCCCAGCACCCTGTGCGCCGCCGCCAGGGCGAACAGGACAAAGGCCAGATCATAGAGGTCCGGCGCATCATCGACCGCCGCGCCGTCATCATTGGTCGCCCTGACCCATAGGTCGTCGTCACGGCGACAGAGGTCGATCATCCGGTCCAGACCCGTCTGGGCCACGGCGCGACCCCCCTGCCAGCCCAGGGCGGCCGCTTCGCAGAAGACATAAACCTGTCGCGCCTGAACCCGGGTGCGGCGACGCAGGCCCGCCACGGGGCGGCCTTCGAAATCCAGCTGTTCGAAAAACCGTCCGTCTGCGCTGACGCCGCGATCCGCCCACAGCGGCAGGGCGTCCTGAAACAGCCAGTTCGAGACCCTGGCTTTGGCGGCGGTTAGGCTGGTCATGCTGCTGGCTTACGGCTCTGGGCTTCGGGCGCCAAGAGGGACGAACGTTGCAAAGGGCAACGCGAAGTGACGCCGGGCCGTTTGGCGCTGGCGCGTGATCTTGCTAGGAGAGCGGCCACATTCGCAACGGCCTTGCGGGCGCGGCCCGCCCCTGCCCTTGATCCTTCGTGGAGAGCGACCCTCATGATCCCCTTCATCGACCTTCAGGCCCAGCGCCTTCGCCTTGGCGGCAAGATCGAGGCCGCCGTTCAGGACGCGGTCGTCGGCGGCGCCTGGGTCATGGGCCCGCAGGTCCGTCAGTTCGAGGCCGATCTGGCCGCCTTCGGTCAGGCCAAATACGCTCTGGGCTGCGCCAACGGCACCGACGCCCTGGCCCTGCCACTGATGGCCTGGGGCGTGGGGCGCGGCGATGCGGTCTTTGTTCCCAGCTTCACCTTCGCCGCCACCGCCGAGGTGGTGCCGTGGTTCGACGCCGAGCCGGTCTTCATCGACGTGGACGCCGACACCTACAATATGGACGCCGGTCACCTTGAGGCCGCCATCGAGGCGACCCTGAAGGAAGGCCGCCTGAGCCCGCGCGTGGTCATCGCCGTGGACCTGTTCGGCCAGCCCGCCGACTATGCCGCCATCAAGGCCGTCTGCGATAAGCACGGCCTGAAGCTGATCTCGGATTCCGCGCAAGGCTTCGGCTGCACCATCAATGGCGAGCATCCGCTGAAATGGGCCGATGTCACCACCACCAGCTTCTTCCCGGCCAAGCCGCTGGGCTGCTACGGCGACGGTGGCGCGGTGCTGACCAATGACGATGAACTGGCCCAGTTGATGGATTCCATCCGCGTGCACGGCAAGGCCGTCGCGGTGGACCTTAAGGACCGCACCTTCGACCACGACCCCAAATATCTGAACATGCGGATCGGCCTGAACAGCCGTCTGGACACCATCCAGGCCGCCGTCCTGATCGAAAAGCTGAAGGTCTTCGGCCAGGAGATCGAATGGCGAAACGCCGCCGCCGCCCGCTATAACGAGGGCCTGCGACCGCACGTCGCCAAGGTTCCCGACGTGCCGACCGGCAACATCTCCAACTGGGCGCAATACACGATCGAACACCCGAACCGCGACGCCTTGGCCGCGCATCTGAAGGAACAGGGCGTGCCGACGGCGGTCTATTATCCGATCCCGCTGCACCTTCAGCCCGCCTACGCGCACTATCCGCGCGGCCCGCAGGGCCTGCCGGTGACCGAGCGCCTGAAGGACGTGGTCATCAGCCTGCCGATGCACGCCGATCTGGACGCCGCGACCCAGGACAAGATCATCGCCGCCGTCGCCAGCTTCAAAGCCTGACGGCTCGTCGCTTCTTTTCCCTTCGTCATCCTAGGCCTTGTGCCTAGGATCCATAAACTCAGACCTTCGACCCGTCGCATCGGACACACCGAGCGTATGGATCCTCGCCACAAGGGCGAGGATGACGGACCGGGGGAAAATCTAAGGGTCGCATCCATGAACACCTCCCCCGCCCCCCTCAAGATCGGCGTCGCAGGCGTCGGCGTCATGGGCCGCAACCATGCGCGCGTCGCCGCTGAAATGCGCGAGTTCGACCTGACGACCATCTTCGATCCTGACGCCGTGACGGCGGAAGGCGTCGCCGCAGCCTATGGCGCATCGCCGGTCACGACGGCCCAGGCCTTTGTCGAGGCCGGTCTGGACGCCGCCGTGGTCGCCACGCCCAACCGCTTCCATGCCGAGGTCGGCGTGGCCCTGCTGGAAAAGGGCGTTCACGTCCTGGTCGAGAAGCCCATCGCCGCCACGGTCGCCGACGCCCAGCGCATGATCGACGCGGCCAAGGCCAACAACCGCGTCCTGATGGTCGGTCAGGTCGAGCGGTTCAATCCTGCGGTGGAGGCGGTCAAACGCGCCCTTGCCGATGACGAGATCATCTCGATCCAGATCACCCGCGTCGGCCCCTTCCCGCCCCGCATGGGCGAGGTCGGGGTGGTCATCGATCTGGCCGTGCATGACATCGACATCATCCGCCACCTGACCGGCGCCGAAATCACCGAAGTCCAGCCGCAGTTGGCCCGCACCCGCGCCGACCGCGAGGACACGGCCCTGCTGCAGTTCCGCCTGGACAACGGGGTGATCGCCCACATCACCACCAACTGGGTCACCCCCTACAAGACCCGCACGCTTCAGGTCGCCACCAAGACCAAGTTCATCGTCGCCGACCTGATCACCCGTCAGGTCACCGAGTATTTCGGGCAGCAGCCGGACGGCTCCTATTCGACGCGGATGCTGAACTCCTGGCCGGCGGAACCGCTGAAAAAGGAGCTTGAGGCTTTCGCCCGCGCCATCAACACTGGCGAGACGGCGGCGGTGACCGGCGAGGACGGCCTGAGGAACCTTGAGGTCGCCCTGCGCTGTCTTGGCGAACTCTAGAAGTCACTCATAAAGCCGCGTTCTCGCCGCAAACCCTGCCGACACAGGACACCATGCGCCACCTGATCGCCTCCACCATCGTCGCCCTGACCGCCGTTTCCGCAGCGGCGCCCGCCCATGCCGACACCCGGTTCCTGGCCTATAACGCCACGGACCGGATCACCTCGGCCATGACCAAGGGCGTCACGCTGGAGGTGCGGCGCGGCCTGTTCGGCGCAGTCAATGTCGAGCGTCTGTTCTCCACCACCGCGCGCGGATCGGCGGAGTTCACGCGCGGCGGTCCCGATGGCGCGCGCCGCGTCCTGCCCGCAGGCGCCCGCGAAAACGATCTCTACGCCATCAGCCAGACCGTCGGCGACGGGCGCGGCCTGTCGCGCGCCCTGTGCCCCGGCGCCGATAACGCCTGGCTGATCATGAGCCGGGTGCGGGCGGGGCGTCCCCTGACCATGCAGGCGGTGGGTCAGTGGGCCGATGGAACCTTCCGACATTGTACGACGCTGAGCTATGAATGGCGCGGAGAATGGGCCACCGCGCCAGGTTCATCCGCCCCGAAGCCTGACTGATTCTCGGGACGTTCATAACTCTGTTCCAGGATGGGAGCATGACGACGACTGCTCCCTCGACCAATGGCCCGCCGCCGAAATGGGCCGCTCTCGGCATCGGCCTGGGCGCGTTCGTCGCCGTGCTGATCGGGGCCTTCGGCGTGGAGCCTGCGCTTCATTATCTGATGACCGTCGATCCAGAGGCCGCCCCCAGGGGCGAGCAGGGCAAGGTCGTGATCGGCGAAACCCTGCTGTCAGGCCATTATAAAACGGCGGAAGGCGGGCGCAGTCTGGAGGCTCAGGGCGGCGCCCTGATCATGAACAATGGTAAGCGCCTCCTCTCCGCCCCGCACCGATTGGTCGCCGCCGACGAAAAGGCCACGGCCTCATCCACCTTTGCGGGTGTGATGGCGGTTCCGGCCCAGGCCCAGATCGAGGTGCGACGCGTGGTGTCGGACGAGGGTTCGCACCTGTGCGACGGTCAGTCCGTGGGCTGGCTGGCGTTCGCGGTCCGTCAGGACGGCTTCGTCCTGCTGCCGGTTCTGCAAGGGCCGCCGCCCGGCGCCCTGCTGGCTGAAGAACGCCTGTGCGACCTGCAGGACTTCAAACATTGAGGACGGGTCTGGTTCTGGCGGTTCTGGCCGGATGGATCGCCGCCTTGCTGACCTGGACCACGCCGACGCGCCTTACTGGCGCAGATCCAGCCGGAGCTGTGACCTTGCTGGTGCTGGACAACGGGTTTCACACCGACCTGGCCGTGCCGCGTCAGGCCTTGATGCAGCGCGGCGGGCCGTTGGCGCAGGCGGTGGCGGGTTTGGCGCCCGGCGACTGGATACTGATCGGCTGGGGCGACGCCAGATTCTATGTCGATCAAAGCCCGATCTCAGCCCGCCTGCCTGACGGGGCGCGCGCTTTCTTCCGGCCCGGCAATCCTTCGGTGCTGATGCTGAACCCGGAAAGCGCTGATCCTCGCAGCCGCTATGGCGCGCATGAGCGGGCGCCCCTGACGCTCTCCCACACAGACTTTGACCGAATGGCCGCGCGGATCGAGGCCACGCTGGACCTGTCCAGCGGCGCCCCGCGCATCGCCGCCGCCCGCCCCGGCGATGACGCCCGCTTCTTCGCCAGCCGCGAAACCTTCTCGATCCTGCACCTGTGCAACCACTGGACGGCGGCCGTGCTGAGCGCGGGCGGGGTGTCCGTTCGGCCCATGCGGTCCATCGCCTCCAGCGAAGTCATGCGCTCTGTCAGAGCGGCAAAACTGGACACGGCGGCTCCACGCGCCTAGACCGCCCGCCTTTCGCTTATCCGGCCGGGTCCGAGCCCCGGCGGGCGATGAAAAGGAGCGGCCGATGGCCCACAAGCAACATACCCGTAACGCCTCCGGCCCCGCCGGACCCAGCCAGCGCCAGTTGCGCGCAGGCGAACTGATCCGTCACGCCCTGGTCGACATCCTGCGCGAGCAGGACATCCACGACGAGGCTCTGGCCGGTGTCTCCGTCACCGTGACCGAGGTGCGGCTGTCGCCGGACCTGAAACACGCCACCTGTTTCGTGGAGCCGCTGGGTGCGGGCGTCGAGACGGCGCCGACCAACGGTCACGAGAGCGAAATCATCAAGGCGCTGAACGCCCACGCCAAATTCCTGCGCGGGCAACTGGGCCGTCGTCTGGACATGAAGTTCACGCCCGACCTGCGTTTCCGCCACGACGACAGCTTCGATGCGGCCAGCCACATGGACCGCCTGTTCGCCGACCCGCGCATCCAGGCCGACCTCGCGGCTTCCGACGACGAGAGCGAAGACTGATGCTGACAATCCTCCCCCTGCGAGGAAGCATTTAGATGGGGCGCAAGAAGAAGGGCGATATCGTCGACGGCTGGGTCTGTCTGGACAAGCCGTTCGAGATGGGATCGACGGAAGCCGTCAGCCGCATCCGCCGCCTGTTCAACGCCCAGAAGGCCGGTCACGCAGGCACGCTGGACCCGCTGGCCAGCGGCATCCTGCCCATCGCCCTGGGCGAGGCGACCAAGACTGTGCCGATGATGATGGAGGCGCAGAAGATCTATCGCTTCACCATCAACTGGGGCGTCTCGACCGACAGCGTGGACCGCGAAGGCGAGATCATCGGCCGTTCCGACGTGCGCCCGAGCGTGGATCAGGTGAAGGCCGCCCTGCCCGCCTTTGTCGGCGAGATCGACCAGACCCCGCCGCGCTTTTCCGCCATCAAGGTGGACGGCGCCCGCGCCTATGATCTGGCCCGCGACGGCGTGGAGTTCGAACTTCAGGCCCGGCGCGTGACCATCCATTCCGCCGAGGTCAGCGATGCGCCCGACGCCGACCATGTCGAACTCACCATCCGCACCGGCAAGGGCGTCTATGTGCGTTCGCTGGCGCGCGATCTGGCGACGGTTCTGGGCGCCGAGGGCCACGTCAGCGCATTGCGTCGTGAACGGGTCGGCCCGTTCAGCACGGAAAATGCCGTCACTCTGGATTCTCTGGAGGAAATGGTGCATAGGAGCGCCGCCTCGGAAGGCTTGCTTCCCGTTGCGACCGCCCTGGACGACATCCCGGAGCTGGCCGTTACGGATCAGGACGCCTTCTCGCTTCGGCAGGGACGCCCGATCGTTCTGCTTCCCCGTCAGGTGGAAACCCTCAAGGATCGCCTTCGCAGCGGTTCGCGCACGGTTTCAGCCTTTCAGGGCCAGACCCTCGTCGCACTCTGTCAGTTGCGGGCCGGCCGGTTAGAACCCGACCGCGTTTTCAATCTTTCCTGATCGCCTGATCAGGGGACTCCAACCCGGCCTCAAGTAGCGCGAAGCGCGGTAGGCCACCAAGGGAGAACTACGATGTCGGTTACTGCTGAACGCAAGCACGAGATCATCGCCGATAACGCCCGCACCGCTGGCGACACCGGCTCGGCCGAGGTTCAGGTCGCGATCCTGTCGGAACGCATCGCCAACCTGACCGAACACTTCAAGACCCACAAGAAGGACAACCACTCGCGTCGTGGCCTTCTGAAGATGGTGTCGCAACGTCGCCGCCTGCTCGACCACCTGAACAAGGTCGACGCCGGTCGCTACCAGGCGCTCATCGCCAAGCTGGGCCTTCGCCGCTAAGGCGCGGGACCGCGATAAAGATCATTTCGAGGCGCGGGCGGTCACGTCCGCGCCTCGTTGTGTTCCTAGCTGTTGCTTAACCCGCGCGCCGCGGGACTGAAACCGGCGCAGACGTGAGGACCAGGTTGGTCCTCACCGGGTCTGCCGCGATGGCGCGGCGATCCACGGACCTCGGGACTGAACACCCCGCGCTCCACCCAATGATGGGACCCCGCCGGGAATACGCCCGCCGGGATACGAAAGACGAAATATGTTCGATATCAAACGCAAGACGATCGAGTGGGCCGGACGCCCGCTGACCCTGGAAACGGGCCGCATCGCCCGTCAGGCTGACGGCGCCGTACTGGCGACCTACGGCGAGACCGTGGTTCTGGCCACCGTCGTCTATGGCCGCGCCCCCAAGCCGGGCCTGGATTTCTTCCCCCTGACCGTCAACTACCAGGAAAAGACCTTCGCCGCTGGCAAGATCCCCGGTGGCTACTTCAAGCGTGAAGGCCGTCCGTCGGAAAAGGAAACCCTGGTTTCCCGCCTGATCGACCGTCCGATCCGCCCGCTGTTCGTCAAGGGCTTCAAGAACGAGACGCAGGTCGTCATCACCGTTCTGCAGCACGACATGGAAAACGACCCGGACGTTCTGGGCATGGTCGCGGCCTCGGCTGCCCTGACCATCTCGGGCGTGCCCTTCATGGGCCCGATCGGCGCTGCACGCGTCGGCCTGATCGACGGTGAGCTGGTCCTGAACCCGACCGTCGACCAGATCCCCGCCTCGGAGCTGGACCTGGTTGTCGCCGGTACGCAAGACGCCCTGATGATGGTCGAATCCGAAGCCAAGGAGCTGTCGGAAGAGAAGATGCTCGAAGCCCTGATGTTCGCACACGCGGGCATGCAGCCGGTGATCGACGCCATCATCGACCTGGCCGAACACGCCGCCAAGGAGCCCTTTGACTTCCAGGCCGAAGACCACTCCGACGTCGTCGCCTCGATCAAGTCGCTGGTCGGCGAGGACATCAAGGCCGCCTACACGCACCCCGGCAAGTACGACCGCCGCTCGGGCGTCGACGCCGCCAAGAAGACCGCCGCCGCCAAGCTGGTGAAGACCGACGAGAACCCCGAGGGCGTCGATTCGTCCAAGTTCTCGGCCGCCTTCAAGGAATGTGAAGCCGACGTCCTGCGTCGCGACATCATCGAGAACGCACACCGCGTCGACGGCCGCGCCCTCGACAAGGTCCGCGCCATCGTGTCGGAAGTCGGCGTCCTGCCGCGCACCCACGGTTCGTCGCTGTTCACGCGCGGCGAAACCCAGGCTCTGGTCGTCGCCACGCTGGGCACCGGCGAAGACGAGCAGTACATCGACAGCCTGCAGGGCACGTACAAAGAGAGCTTCCTGCTGCACTACAACTTCCCCCCCTATTCGGTGGGTGAAGCTGGCCGCATGGGTTCGCCCGGCCGTCGCGAAATCGGTCACGGCAAGCTGGCCTGGCGCGCGATCCGTCCGATGCTGCCGTCGAAGGAAGACTTCCCCTACACCATCCGTCTGGTCTCCGAGATCACCGAGTCGAACGGCTCGTCCTCGATGGCTACGGTCTGCGGTTCGTCGCTGGCCCTGATGGACGCGGGCGTTCCGCTGATCCGTCCGGTCTCGGGCATCGCCATGGGCCTGATCCTGGAGCCGTCGGGCGAGTTCGCCATCCTGTCGGACATCCTGGGTGACGAAGATCACCTGGGCGACATGGACTTCAAGGTTGCAGGCACCTCGGAAGGCATCACCAGCCTTCAGATGGACATCAAGGTCGCCGGCATCACCAAGGAGATCATGGAACAGGCTCTGACGCAGGCTTCGGCCGGCCGCCTCCACATCCTGGACGAAATGTCCAAGGCCATGGACGCGCCACGCACCGAACTGGGCGAGCATGCTCCGAAGATCGAAACCATCAAGATCGCGGTCGACAAGATCCGTGAAGTGATCGGTTCGGGCGGCAAGGTGATCCGCGAGATCGTCGAGAAGACCGGCGCCAAGATCGACATCGGCGATGACGGCACCATCAAGGTCGCCGCCAACGACCAGGAGAAGATCGACGCCGCCAAGGCCTGGATCCAGTCCATCGCTTCGGAACCCGAAGTCGGCGTCATCAAGGTCGTGAAGGTCGTTGATTTCGGCGCCTTCGTGAACTTCTTCGGCGCCAAGGACGGCCTGGTCCACGTGTCCCAGATCGCTCTGGAACGCGTCGCCAACCCGGCCGACGTGCTGTCGGAAGGCCAAGAGGTCAAGGTCAAGTTCCTGGGCTTCGACGATCGCGGCAAGACCAAGCTGTCGATGAAGGTTGTCGATCAGGCGACGGGTGAAGACCTGACCGCCAAGATCAACGCCGAACGCGCCGAGCGTGGCGAAGAGCCTCTGTCGGAAGACACCGGCGGCCGTCCCAAGCGTGAAGGCGGCGGTGATCGCGGTGGCGATCGCGGACGTCGTCGTCGCGACTAAGCATCGGCCCTAGAGCCTGATCGGTTGAGATGGAATCGCTACGCGATTTCATCGATGCCGTGAATCAGGCTCCAGATTCATGCGAGAGCCTGATTCACGCGTCTGCCGGAACCGCGATGCGGTTCCGTCCGAAACGATCAGGCTCTGAACTGAAACGAGAAGGCCCCGCTGGCGACAGCGGGGCCTTTTTGTTTGGGCGCTACCGCCCGCGACGCGTTCGCGGGCTGCTTGAGCGCAGACCTCAGGCCGCGCATTCCTTGGGCTTGGTCTCACCCGGCCCATACATGGCGCACGACCGGTCGATCTCGCCCTGAATCAGAGCGCAAGGGTTGGCGGCGTTGCAGGGCGGATGGGTCGCAGGACTGACCTGGATGCAGCGTTGCACCAGACGCGCGGAGGCCGCCGCGCCTATCGCGTCTCGGCACGGCTCATCCGTAACCGGCACGGCGCGCGGCGCCATGTCCGGGCCTTCGGGGATACTGGCCTGAGGGTCTTCAGGCGAAACGGGCGGCGCCGTCTGGATCGGCGTCATCGCAGGTTCAGAAGGCCGCTCTGCAGGCGCGGGCGCAGCCGCGGGGGCGGAATCGGGATGCTCCGCACTACGCTGACAGGCGGAAACCGCCAGGGCCAGGGCAAGGGCGGAACAGGCGAACAGGGATCGGCGCATCGAGCTCTCCGGGTCGTCAGGAACGGGTCACCGACACGATGACCCGACCCGTAAACGCGCGAAACCCCTTATCGGCGCACAGCTTCCAGCGCCGCCTTCTGCAGGGCGAACAGTTCGGTGCAGCCGATCTCGGCCAGGGAGAACAGACGGTCGAACTCGGCGCGTGAGAAGCCACGCTTTTCGCCGGTGGCCTGAACCTCGACGATCTGGCCCGATCCGGTCAGGACGAAGTTGGAATCCGCCTCGGCTTCCGAATCCTCTTCATAGTCCAGGTCCAGCACCGG
>RCMZ01000175.1_pt1 | contig 40379 bp, 41 predicted proteins | sample 2041141 | NCBI WGS metagenome assembly RCMZ01 (sample SAMN09708263, study PRJNA481090) | Wastewater metagenome, whole genome shotgun sequencing project. | biome: sewage; isolation source: Davis station wastewater (DW) | place: Antarctica: Davis Station | collected 2010-03-01 | reverse complement strand
GCGATAGAAGAGACTGGCGTTCTGGGAGCGAGGGCGGGGGCCCGATCTTGAGCCGATGATTTTCCGATGAACGACCTGTCAGCTCTGCTCCACAGGCCGATCGAACTGGTGTCCGAACCGCCGTTTCCGCTTGGTGCGGCAATGGTTCATCCGGCGTCTCTCGAGGTGGTCTGGCCTGATGGAGGCTGTAAACTAGAGCCCCGCGTGATGCAGGTTCTGGTGGCGCTGAACCGCAGGCTAGGCGATCCGATCAGCCGCGAAGATCTGTCCCGGCTTTGCTGGAACGGGCGCGTGGTTGGCGATGACGCTCTGGTCAGATGCATCGTCAAACTGAGGAAGGTGTTCCAGCGCGATCCAGGCGTGGAGATCGCCAGCATCCCTCGGGTCGGATACCGTCTGCGCCTGCTCGACATCGGGTCGGACACGGCTGAGGGGGCAACGCCATCGGCAGCTCGACAGGTAAGCCGATCGGGGCGTCTGCTCCTGGGCGGTGGCGCGGTCGCAATTGCGGTCGCGGGCGTCGGCGCATTCCTTTTGTTGAAGCCTCCGGGTGCGCTCGCGACAGAGGCTGTGCGCCCTATGACTTCAGAGCCCGGCGTAGAGACCCATCCCGCCCTTTCACCAGACGGCAGCATGATCGCCTATGCCGGAGGAGCCGGGTTTGGCGCCCAACGTGACATCTTCCTCCGCGGCGTCACCGACGGCACGCCGATCCGGCTGACCAACACCCCTGAGGATGAGTTGGCCCCGACCTGGTCTCCTGATGGGCGCCGCATCGCTTTCGTGCGCCGCATTCCCGGCGCTCCGTGCGAGATTTTGGTCGCACCCGTTCCGCAGGGGCAGCCGCGTGTCGCAGGACGCTGTTCGGTGGAGGCCACGACGCGTCTGGCCTGGACCCAGGGGAACGAAATCCTGCTGTCCGATCGGCCAACACGCGATGCTGTGCGCCGAACCCGCGCTCTGAATCCCGAGACGGGGCAGATGCGCGAGGTCACATCGCCCCCGTCCGACAGCCTAGGTGATCTCGATCCGATCGTCACCCATCGCGGCGATCAGATGGTCTTCCGAAGGGCTTTCTCTTATGGCGTGGCTGACCTGTACGCAGCCGATGTTTCTGGAGCCAGGCCGCGCCCATTGACGAAGGATGGCTGGAAGGCCGTCGGCTATGCCTTCGCCGCAGATGATCGGACCCTGTTGTTCTCTAGCAACCGGGGCGGTGATTTCGGCCTGTGGTCTGTGGACTTCAAAAGGCCAGCCCCGCCCGTTCGCTTGAGCCTGGGATTGCTTCAGTTCGGGCGCCTGTCTTCCGACCGAAACGGCCTGTTGGCGGTTGAAGCAGGCGACTATCGATCCAACCTGTTCGCCTGGCGCGCAGGTGCAGCACCCGTCGCCCTGACCAGCGGCAACACAAGCGACTGGGATCCCGACCTTTCGTCAACAGGCCAGCTGACTTTCGTATCGGACCAGAACGGCGGGTCGGAAATCTGGGTCAAACCCAGCGCCAGGGAGCCGACGCGCCTGACGGACCTGAAGGCCAGCAATCTATTCTCTCCTCGTTGGTCGCCCGACAGCCGCCGCATCGCCTTCATCGCCACACGGGAAGCGCGAACCGACGTCTATCTGATCAATGCGGATGGGAGCGGCCTGCGGGCGATCACGTCTGATGGCGCAGCGCGCGACGAATTGGCCTGGGATCGCAATGGCGATCTCCTCGTCCCGACACTGAGGCAAGGCGGCTGGCGGGTGGAAAGGATCAACGCCCAGGGGCGGATCACGGTCGTTCCAAACAGCGCTGGCGTGCTGACCGTCAAGAGCGATGGCGCCAGCGGGCTCTACGCGGTGAAGAAGGATGATGATCGGCTCTGGCGTGTCCAAACGGGCGACGTCGTTCTTTCCTCTCCCCTGATCCGCGTTGATCCGCAGGCTGCTTGGACGCCCACGGCCAGCGGCGTCTATCACCTGGCTGGCGCGGCAGGCGGGGAAGCTATTCTGAAGCTGACGGCCTGGACCGGCATAAGCCGCGACGTGCAGTCACTGGGGGCATTCGGTCTGCAGCACAGCCTGGCTGTGTCCCCGACCCAGGACATTGTGGCGGCGCGGGTGGTCCGTGATGAAGCTGATCTGGTGGGCATCCGCCTGGTCCGTCGATGAGAACGACGAAACCGCCAGCTAAGAGGGGGCGGACCTATCCGTTAAGGCGATTGGATCGACGTGATCAGATCCGCGAATAGATGAAGCGCGGAATATGGAAGCTGCGCATGTTCAGGATCACACCGGCGACATTGCCTCCGGCGGATGAGATGCGTTCGATCAGGTTGGCGGCGACGGCAGTGCGGGTTTCTTCGGCTTCCACCACAATGACCGAGGATTCCGCCAAGGGCGCCAGCAGCAGGGCGACGGTGGAGCGGTGCAGGGCGGGCGCGTCGATGATGATGACCGGATAGAGTGGGCGCAGGCCGTCGATGAAGGTCCGCCAGCGCGCCTCTGAGATATTGGAGCCCGCACGCGCCATGGGCGTGGTGACGTGCAGATTGCTGCCTTCCACCTGCAGCACATAGGGGCTGCTGGCGATCTTGGTCAGTTGGGCGCCTGCCGAATGCAGCGCAAGCGCGATTCCGTCCGACGCGACAGGTTCGGCGTCGATCAGCAGGGTCGGCACGCCGGAACGGAAGGCCGAGGCGATGGCCAGGTCGAGGGCGATGCTGGTCACGCCCACGCCGTCTTCGGGACCGGCCAGCACCATGACGCCCGATCCGCCGTGCGTCTCACGCAGGCGGCGAAGCACCAGGGCGGCGTCGTCGCCGGTCAGGCGTTGCGGCAAGGGCCGCCAGCGCGGCATCAGCGTCTGGTTCTCGTCGTCCATCAGCGGCACGGCGGCCAGGACCGGGTTGCGCAGGCGGCTTTCCACATCGCGCGGCGTGACCATGACCGGCGAGGCGGCGGCCGAGACGATGATGACGGCCAGTGCGGCCAGAATCCCGACCAGCAGGCCCGCCGCCAGGATCAGCATACGTCCGGTGTGGGCCTTGGTCGGGATCTGGGCGGCCTCGATGACGCGGACGTTGGCGTTGGCCCCGGCGATGCTGTTCTGCAGACGGGTGTCCTCGGCGTTTCCGGCGACGCTGCGATAGGCGGTCTCGGTCAGGGTGCGCTGACGCACCAGTTCGCGATAACGGGGGCCGATCTCGACCAGTTGGGCCAGGCGTGTGCGTGAATCCGACAGGGCCTGATCGACCTGGGCCTTGCCTGCGCGTAGGCCCGCCAGTTCGCCACGCGTGGTGGCCAACTGGGTCTCGATCTGCTGGCGGACGGGATTGGGGCCGCTGCGGACAAGGTCCGTCTGGGATTGAGGCGCGGTGGCGATCTGGGCTTCAAGATCGGCGATCTGACGGTTCAGTTCGACCACCAGCGGATAGTCTTCGGCATAGCGGGCAGCGGCGACACGCTGGCGCTCGCGCAGCAGCATCAGGTTCTGGGTCAGGGCGGTGACCTGCTGAGAACGGGTTTGATCCGTATTCAGAGGAATCTCGTTGTTCGCGGCGCGCAGCTGGTCCGACAGGCGGTCAGCGCGTGCGGCGGCAGTGGCGATGGATTGCGATTGCGCCGCCACCTGCGCCGTCAGGGTCGTCTGCTGCTGCTGGACGGCCTGAACCTCCTGATCGAAGTCGCCGATGGCGTAACGGTTGGACAGGTCGGCGATCTGGTTTTCCGTCGCGGCCAGCTGATCAGACAGTTCACGCTGCTGGTCGGTGACGGCGGCGCTGTCCGAGCGCTGGAAGATTTCGCGCCGGTTGGCGATGTAGCTGCGCACCAGACGGTTGACGAAATCGGCCGCGACTTGCGGATCGCCATGACGCAACCGCACTTCGATGGTGTTGGATTGCGGCACGTTCTGGATGCTGAGGTCGCGGTCCAACTGCTCCAGGGCGCGGCTCATGCCGACGGGCCCATCGCCGATCTTGGGATAGACGCGGTTCAGGCCGATGTCGGTCAGCGTCTTCTCACGCAGCTCGCGCGAGCCGAGTATCTCCATTTCCGCATGGACGATCTGGGCGCGGTCAAAGGTCGGCAGGCCGCCGTTCGGATCATCGCCGACCGAGCGGCGGAACACATATTCGTCGCCCAGCAGGATCAGCAGCCGCGACTGGGCCGTATAGACAGGCTTGGCGAAGGTCGCCGCCGCCAGGGCCAGAAGCACCGGGATCAGCAGGGCGATCAGCGCCTTGCGCCAGTGATAGAAGATCGGCGTCGCCAGATCGCGGATCGTCAGCGTCAGACCCTTGGGGGAAGGACGTCGTTCACGCACATCTGTCGGGGTTTGATCGGTCAATACGCGGGCTCTGGGCGGATGCGTCCCGGCAGGCGGGCCGAGGCTGTCAGTCCAGCCCATCCTATATGTCTCTGAGTCGCGTGATAAAGGCCAGCACAGCATTGGCTTTCTCTGCGAAAGTCAGAAAGATGCGCTGTGCGACCGCACACGAGTCGGTCGGAGATGGAGAGCCGATGTCCCCCTGGCGACTATGTGTGATCGCTCTGGCGTTGCTGGCCTCCGCCTGCGCCTCCACGGGGGGGCGCGACAGCGCGCAACCCTATGATTTCGCGCCCTGGGGGCAGGACGACTACCAGTATCGGCTGGGAGCGGGCGATGCGCTGCGCCTGTCGTTCATCGTCGAAGAGGGGCTGGACAAGGATGTGACCCTGGGGCCGGACGGGCAGGGCGCGTTTCCCGTCATCGGCCCGGTGCCGGTCGGCGGGCTTACGGTGCGCGACGCAAGCCAGCGTCTGACCGAATCTTATGCACAGGTGCTGCGCAATCCTCAGGTCCAGATCAGCGTCGTCACCTACGGCGCGTCTCAGATCTATGTCGGCGGCGAGGTGAAGACGCCGGGCGTGGTGCAGATCAGGGGCGAGATGAACTCCGCCCAGGCCATTCTGGCGGCGGGCGGCTTCGCTGAGACGGCCGGCACGGGCAAGGTCGTCATCCTGCGCCGCGTGGCGAACGGGCGTCTGGCCTCACGGATCGTGGATGCGCGCGCCCTGATCAACGCCGATCAGCGTCAGGACTTCCTGCTGCATCCGGGTGATCTGGTCTTCGTGCCGCGCAGCAAGATCGCCGAGGTCAATCTGTTCGTGCGGCAGTATCTGAACGGCATTCTGCCCTTCAACTTCGGTTTCAGCTACGACCTGAACCGCTTCCGATGAGCCTTCTGTCTCGGCTGGGCGGCGCATCGCGCTATCTGACAGCCATCGTCGAGCAGGGACTGTTCTCGCTTTTGAACCTGGGCGTTGTCCTGGTTCTGGGGCGTCTGATGACGCCGGAGCAGTTCGGCGCCTGCATCTTCTGGTTCGCAGTCGCCTATGTTTTGGCCAGCGTCCAGAACGCAGTCAGCGTGGCGCACCTTCAGGTTCTACCCGCCGCCAAGGGGCATGATCCGCTGCGGCTGGAGACAGAGCGGGTGATGCTGGCGGCGACCGGCGTGTTTCTGTTACTGGCCGCAATCGGCACAGCGCTGGGCGCAGGCTTCGCCGGCCGTGCCGGGGCATTCGGCGTCTGGACCGCGGTCCTGTTCGTGCCCGCCTATCTGCTGCAGCAATATGTCCGCCTGACCTGTTTCAGCCGGGGCGAGGGCATGACGGCGACAGTGCAGACCGGCGCGGTCCTGGTGGTCGCGGTGATCCTGCTGGCGGGTGGCGCGCTCTTCTTCCGGCCCCTGACCGCCGAGCACGTTCTCGGCATGATGGGGGCGGCCTATGCTCTTGTCGGGCTGGCGGGATTGTGGCGTGCCAGCGCCGGACTGAGGCATGGTCTGTCGGGCGCCCTGGGGGGCTATCTGGCCTATGTGCGACAGTCGGGCTGGCTGTTCCTGGGTGTGTCGAGCACGGAAATCCTCGCCCGTTTCTATGTCTTTGCGGTGGGCGCCGCCTATGGGCCGGGCGTTCTGGCGGCCCTGTCGTTCAGCCAGACCTTCCTGCGCCCTGCGCCGCTGCTTGCGTCATCCTGGAGCATGGCGGCGCGCAGTGATCTGGTGGCGAAACGTGAGGCGAAGAACTGGCGCGGTTATGTCGGGTTGCTTAGCGTGTCGGCTCTGGCAGGCGTGGTGTTCTCGGTCCTGTGGGCGAGCGTGATCTGGGCTGCATGGCCAATGATCACCGCCTGGCTGTTTGATGACAAATATGCCGACGCGCGCTGGATGCTGCCACTGTGGGGGATTAGCGCGGCTTTCGGTTTCATACAGGTGGTGGTGTCCACGGGACTGCAAATCCTGAAGGCGTTCAAGGCTCTGGCCCTGGCCAACGCCGCTGCATCGGCCGTCGCCGCCTTTGGCGTTTTGTGGGGCATTCATCACATGGGGGCAGGCGGCGCGATCCTGGGCACAGCCGCAGGGCAGGCGTTGGAGGCGGCGGCTATGCTGGCGGTTCTGGTCGTGCTGATCCGGCGTCTTTCGTCGAAGACTAAACGCGGATGAAGCGTCGCTCGATCTCAATGCCCAGCAGCAACAGCACGGTGCCGAAGATCGAGTTGGCGGTGAAATAGCTGCTTTCCATGAAGTTGTGGCCGAACACCATCAACGGAAAAACGCCCAGAACCAGCGCGGCGCCGAAGGCCTGACGTTCTTGCCCGCCGACTGTCTGGCCGATCAGCGCCAGACCGCCGCCTAGCCAGCGGAAAAGAATGACCACCGCGCCGATCAGGCCGACCAGACCTGTCGTCACCGCCAGGTCCAGAAACCCGTTGTGCGCTTCGTTGGTGAAGGCGTCAGGCTGGGCGAACCAGGCGTCGGTCTGCAGGCTGGGTTGCACGGCCGGATTGATGTCCCAAAAGCCGCCAAAGCCCCAGCCGCGGATGGGGCGTTTGACGAACTCGTCCCAAACGAAGGCCCAGACGTCGGTGCGTTGGGTGAAGGTGATGCCCGCAAATGGCGCCCATGGATCAGCGCCGGTCATGAAGCAGAACGCCAGCCAGCCGAAGACGATGCTGGCCAGGATCAGGGCCGCCAGAACCATCAGGCCGTAACGGACGATCGTCCTCTGCGCCATGATGACGGCGATGACCGGCGTGGCGCTGACCAGTGCGGCGAACAGGCCAAGACTGGTCTTGGACTGGCTGGCGATCAGCAGAACGACCGAGAGCAGCGTCACGCCCCACCAGAACAGCCGGGGCTTCCACGTCTCACGCGACCAGGCGTAGGCGCCGCAGACGAAGCCGGACAGCAGCATCACCGCGCCCAGAGTGTTCTTGTGGGAATGGATGGCGGCCAGGCCCAGGTCGGTCATCGAAAGGCCGGGCATGACCGCCCATGACACCAGGTCGATAGCCACCAGAATGGCGCAGCCCACCGCCAGGGCCAGATGCAGGCGACGGCTGTCCTTCAACCCAATGGTGATGGCGATGCAGATCAGCAGATTGACCACATACAGGATCAGTCGGCGCATCGAGACGGCGGGGTCCAGCGCCCACCGTGTGGTCAGGGCGAACCAACCGAACAGGATTAAAAGCGGCAGCAGCCGCAAAGCCATCCTCGGCAGGTCCGCGCGTCTGAACCACAGGATCGGGGTGGATAATCCCAGCAGCGCGAGCCAGATCAGCCGGTTGACCGGCGAGGCTTCGGCCCCGCCCGTCAGTGGGTCCAGGGTAATGTCATGCTGATAAGGCTTTGGCCCGATGCAGATATACAGCAGCATCAGCACCAGAACGGCCCCGGCCCATAGAGCCAGAATCTGATCCGCCTGACGGCCGCGCGCTTCGTGAACGGCGTCGATTCGGCCCAGCCAGTCGTCTTTGACGGAGAGGCCGCTCACTTGATCGGGCTGTCAGGCGTTTTGAGCCTGAGACGGAAAGCGATGGCGTCGACCAGTCCCCATCCCAGACCGTAGAAACCGCGCAAAAGATAGCGTTTCCATAGGCGCTCCGGCTCACGCGCCAGACGGTACAGCCACACCAGACCGCGATCCTCCATCCATTGCGGGGCGGGCGGCGTGCGGCCGATGATGGTGCTGATCGAACTGCCGATGCACAGGCCCAGGCCGGTGGCGCGGCCGTCGTTGATCAGGCGCTGACAGAACTTCTCGGACTGGGGCGGGCCCATGGCGACGAAGACGAATCGGGCAGGGTGGGCGGCGACGAAGTCGATGGCGGCGGCGACGGCCTCGGGCTTGTTGATGAAACCCATCGGCGGATTGTGGTGGGCGATATTGGTCAGGCTGAACTGCCGCGCCAGGTCGCTGATCATCGTATCGTCGCCGCCAATGATGGTGATGGCTTCGTCAGGGGCGATTATGCGTTGAAACAGGACATCAACGATATGGGCGCCGGGGGCGAATCCCAGATCGACACCGCCGAATCGGGCGGCCTGTTTCAGGACGCGGCTGTCATTGGTGCTCAGCCAGGCGGTGGCGCTGATGCGATTGAACTCATCATCCTTGCTCCGCAACCAGGCATGCTCGGCGTTGGGCGTGATCAGAATATCAAAGGGCAGGCCTGCCGGGCGGGCGGCGACCGCAGAGACGGCCTCGTCCAGCGACAGGGCATGGAAACGCAGGCCCGCGAAGTGGACCTCGGGCCAGGAGACAAGGGTTCGGCTGGAAGGAAGACTGTTCATTGATGCGTCTGCTGTGCTCTACGCGCAGCATGAATGCAATTTGCTTGCCGGGATTGTGGTGACGCAGGTGGCGTGGCCTGTTTCTTGATAAGACGCCACACATGATAGATGCCGCCTTTCCCATGCCGAATAACCAATTGCCGCCGCCGCCGCGACTGGCGGGCGGACGTGATGTGCGCGCAGGGCTGGCGCTGAAACGGGCCATGGATGTGGCCATTTCAGGCGCGCTTCTGGTTGTGCTGTCGCCAATCCTTGCCGCCATCGGCCTGGCCGTGAAGGCGACATCGCCGGGACCGGCCTTCTATGGGCTGGACTGGGTGGGGCAGGGCGGACGTCGCTTCAGGGGCTACAAGTTCCGCACCATGGTCGTCGGCGCGGACCGGCAGGAGGCCGCCTTGCAGGCGCAGAACGAGATGAACGGCCCGGCCTTCAAGATGGAGAATGATCCGCGCATCACCCCGCTGGGCCGGTTCCTGCGACGCTACAGCCTGGATGAACTGCCGCAGTTGTGGAGCGTGCTGAAAGGCGACCTCAGCCTGGTCGGCCCGCGTCCGCCGCGCGCCCATGAATATGCCCAGTTCACGCCGTTCCAAATGGGCAAGATGGCGGTCAAGCCCGGCATCACCTGCCTGTGGCAGGTCGAGGGACGTCACCGGATCAGCGATTTCGACGACTGGGTGCGTCTGGATGTGCGCTATATTGAGACATGGTCCCTGTGGCTGGACGTGAAGATACTGTTCCGCACGGCGGGCGTGGTGGTGCGGGGGACGGGCGTATGAGCGTGGACATCAGCGTCATCATCCTCAGCTATGACCGGGTGCATCTGCTGGAGCGGACCCTGCGGGGCTGCGCGACCCAGGGGGGAGACTGGGGCGGCTTTGAGATCATCGTCGTCGATAATCATCCGGACGAACTGGCGCGGTCGCTGGTCGAGGGGCTGGCGGTCGAGACAGGCGTGGCCATGATCTATCTGGCCGATCCGCGCCGCAACATCTCCATTGTGCGCAACAAGGGGATCGCGGCGGCTCAGGGTCGTTACGTCGCCTTCATCGACGATGATGAAGAACCCCAGCAGAACTGGCTGTCTGAGCTGACGGCCTGTCTGGACCGCACCGGCGCGGACGCCGCATTCGGGCCGAAACTGCCTGAGTTCGAGGGCGGACGCGCGCCTGACTGGGACCCGGAAGGCTGGCGCTATACGCTGGATTTCCAGATGCCGGCTGACGAGGAAATCCATATGTTCGGGCGGCTGCGCAAGCGTGGCAAAGGTTTGGGTAGCGGCAACGCCGCCTTCCGCGTCGACACCTGCCTGTCGGGGCCTGAACCGTTCAGCGTCGCCTTCGGCAACGCCAATGGCGAGGATACCCAGCTGCTGTTCCGGCTCGCCACGGCGGGCAGGCGGTTCGTCTGGTGCCCCGGCGCCGTGGTGCGTGAGTTCATCGAACAGAGCCGGGCGCGCCCCGACTATATGGTCACGCGGATGAAGCGCGGATCGCAGCACTATGCCGTGTGCCGGATCGACACCAGCGACAACAAGCCGCTGACCACGGCCAAGGTCGCGCTGCTGGGTCTGGCGCAAATGACCGTGCACGCTGGTCTTTATGTGGTCAGCGGCGAGTTTCTGGATCGCCAGCATCGCTATGACCACCGCATCGGCATGGCCAAGGGGTTGGGCAAGCTGACCTGGACGGCGCCGATCGGCTTCATCGAGGAGAAGGCGGCATGAGCGGGGCGTCCCCCGATCTGACGCTCGCCATCCTGACCTACGACCGGCCTGCCGGGCTGGAGGCGACGCTGCGCTCGTGCCTGGCCCAGCAGAACCGTCTGAATCTCAGCATCGAGATCGTCGTGGTCGACAACCATCCCAGCGGCAGCGGCCGGGCGGTGGTTGAGGCTATGTCGGCGGATTCGGCCTGGCCCATCCGCTATGTGTCCGATCTGACCCGCAATATGGCGACCCTGCGCAACCGGGGCTTCACCGAGGCGCGCGGGCGCTGGCTGGCGGTCATTGATGATGACGAGACGGCGGCGGATGACTGGACCGACGCCCTGGTTGGCGCGCTTCAGGCCACTGACGCCGACATCGCCGTCGGGCCGCGTTTCGCCATGTTCGAGGCGGGGGCGCCGCCTGCCTATGATCCTGAGGGGCGCCAGTTCGTGCGCGATCTGAACCTGCCTGATCTGGCCGAGGTCGAACTGACCGGTTCCTCCGGCAGGCCCCGATACGGTCTGGGCACCGGCAACTCCATCTTCGACATGGCCCGCTGTTTCCCGAACGACGAGGCGGCGATGCGCGAGGCGTTCGGCGATGCGGGCGGCGAAGACGCCGAACTGTTCGTGCGCCTGCACCGCCAGGGGCGACGCATCGTCTGGGCGGCCCGTGCCAGAGTGACCGAAGTCGTGTCCCGGAACAGAACAGAAGTCCCGTACCGGCTGATCCGAACCCGTCGCGAAACGCAACACTATGTCTCGATATACGTCGATGGCGCGGCCAATCCGGGCCTGGCGAGAGTTGAGCTTTTCGCAAAAGGGTTAATCCAGACGGTCGTCGGCGGCGTAATGGCGTTGCTTACGCTGGAGTGGCGTTCGGAGCGTCGTCTGCACTGGCGCATCCTTCTGGAACATGGACTTGGCAAGCTGACCTGGCGTCAGCCGGTCGGTTTCATCGACGAGGGCGCGGCCTAGGCTCGGCGTATAAATCGGGCTTTTCGAGCTCGCCCCGTTAACCCATTCCAAGAACAGAGGTCGCGCGGCACGCATCTTGGAAGTAAGAGGCCGCACGCTATTTCCAGGACCCACCCCCATGCTTACCCAGGTTGATCAATCCGCTCTCGCCAAAGCGTCCCGCACTGCGTCGTTAGACGGGCTGAAGCTGTTCGGCGACGGCGCCAGCCTCGCAGACTTTTCGCGCCTGTATGATCAGGGGCATGTGACGGGTTTCACCACCAATCCGACCCTGATGTTCAAGGCCGGGATCACGGACTACGCCGATTTCGCACGCCAGCTGATCACCCTGATCCCTGACATGCCGCTGTCGTTCGAGGTCTTCTCCGACGATTTCGTCGAGATGGAGCGCCAGGCCCGCCTGATCGCCAGCTGGGGCGAGAATGTCTATGTGAAGATCCCGATCACCAACACCAAGGGCCAGTCCAGCCTGCCGATGGCCCGAGCCTTGGCCGCCGATGGGGTCAAGCTGAACATCACCGCTATGCTGACGCTGGAGCAGGTCGCCGAGGCGATCGAGGTTCTGGCTGACGACACCCCCGCCATCCTGTCCATCTTCGCCGGTCGTATCGCCGACACCGGCATTGATCCCGTGCCGGTCATGCGGGCCGCTGTCGCCATGGCGGCGCGCAAGCCCCTGTCCGAGGTGCTGTGGGCGTCCACACGTGAGGTGCTGAACGTCTATCAGGCCGCCGAATGCGGTTGCCACATCATCACCGCCACGCCGGACATCCTCAAGAAGCTGGACATGGCGGGCAAGGATCTGGGCGAGTTGTCGCTGGATACTGTGGCCATGTTCCGCACCGACGCTGTCGCCGCCGGGTTCAGCCTGTAATCATGTCCGGGCGCCCCGCCATCTTTCTGGACCGCGACGGCGTGCTGAACGACGTCGTCTGGCGTGACGGCAAACCTGCCTCGCCGCGAACCGTGGACGACCTGCGGATCGCCGACGGGGCGGCCGAGGCGGTGCGGGCGCTGAGTGCGGCGGGCTATTTGACCTTCGTCGTCACCAACCAGCCAGACGTCCGGCGCGGAAAGATGACGGCTGGGGCTCTGGACGCCATCCATGCCGCACTGATCCAGACAGTTCCGGTCAACGAGGTGCGGGCCTGCCTGCACGACAATGACGACCGCTGCGATTGCCGCAAACCAAAGGCCGGAATGCTGCTGGACCTGGCGGCGCGTTGGGACATCGACCTGTCCGCCAGCTGGATGGTGGGCGACATGGACCGCGACGTGCAGTGCGGCCAGACGGCGGGCGCGCATACCGTCCTTTTGGGCCGCGACTACAACAGCGGCAGCGGCAGCAGCGCCGATGTCGTGGTTCCCGATCTTCGTCAGGCTGCGGCCTGGATTCTTCATAACTCGCTGGCGACTTTGACGCCGGAACTTCAGGACTAAACAGCCATGTTCGCCGACCATTTCTTCGCTGCCGCTGAAAAGGCGATGGCCGCTATCGACCGCAACGCCGTAGAGGCCATGGCCCAGCGTCTGGCCGAGGTGCGCGAGCGCGGCGGACGCCTGTTCCTGATCGGCGTCGGCGGCAGCGCCGGCCACGCCAGCCACGCCACCAACGATTTCCGCAAGATCTGCGGCTTCGAGGCCTATTGCCCGACCGACAACGTCTCGGAACTGACCGCCCGCATCAATGACGAGGGCTGGGAAGGCACGCTGTCGACCTGGCTGGAGACCAGCCGCCTGAAGCCCGAAGACGGCCTGCTGATCTTCTCGGTCGGCGGCGGCAGCATCGAACCGCCCGTGAGCGCCAACATCGTGCGCGCGATCCAACTGGCCAAGACCCGCGGCGCCATGGTCACCGGCATCGTCGGCCGCAACGGCGGCTATACGGCTCAGGCCGCCGACGCCTGCGTCATCGTGCCGACGGTCGATCCGCAACTGATCACGCCGCTGGTTGAAGGTCTGGCCGCCGTGGTCTGGCACCTGCTGGTGTCCCACCCGGCGCTGGCCCTTCACAAGGGCCACTGGGAGCAGATCGCACCCGTCGCCGCTCCGACCGCCTGAGGCCCTGCATCATGATCACGACCCGCACGCCGCTGCGCGTCACCCTGGGTGGCGGCGGCACGGACCTGGAAAGCTATTACCGTCACGACGGCGGCTTCATCTTTGCAATGGCGTTGGACAAGTACATCCGCGTCGTCGCCCACCGTCCGGCCTTCGACGACCGGGTGGTGGTCTATGGCCCCCAGCCTGAGGTCTCGCCCCGTTCGACCGAGGTGCAGCACGAACTGGTCCGCGCCGCCCTGATGGCGCACGGTTTCGATGATCGGGTCGAGACGGCGTCTCTGGCCGATATTGCGGGCGGAACGGGTCTGGGGTCATCGTCCAGCTTCCTGGTCGGCTTCCTGAACGCCCTGCACGGTTTGAAGGGCCAGAAGCCGTCGCCTCAGGCGCTGGCCGAGGAAGCCTGCGATCTGGAAATCCGCGTCCTGAACAAGGGCATCGGCAAGCAGGACCAGTATATGGCGGCCTTTGGCGGGCTGACCACGCTGGACATCGCACCGGACGGTCAGGTGGTGGTCAAGCGGGTCGATCTGGACGCCGAGGTCGAGGCGGCCTTCATCGAACACACCCACATCTATTACACCGGCCTGCGCCGCGACGCCGCCGTGGTGCTGGCCGACCAGCACACGGCCATGTTGTCTGAGGCCGCCCCGCGCCGCGAGACGGTCAGCGACAGCCTGGGCTTCATCAAGGACCTGGGCTACCGCATCCGGGACGCCTGGACGGCGGGTGATCTGGACGGTTGGGGCCGGATGCTGGACGAACACTGGACCCAGAAGAAAAAGCTGTCGGGCAAGATCAGCTGGTCCGCCGTCGACGATCTCTATGACCATGTGAAGCGCGACATGGGCGTGACCGGCGGCAAGGTGATCGGCGCAGGCGGCGGCGGTTTCCTGATGCTGTTCCAGCCCGGCGACGGCGCCGAGCTTGAGGCCTATATGGCCAGCCAGAACATGCCGCGACTGCACTACGGTATCGACCGCACGGGCTCCTGTCAGATGGCGGAAGCGCCACGATGATGGTCCGCGCGGGGCAGACGCCGAACTGGGGCGTGCGTGCGCGCGCGCCCCTTCGACTGGGTTTGGCAGGCGGCGGCACGGATTTGTCGCCTTACTGCGACCAGTTCGGCGGCGCCGTGCTGAACGCCACCATCGACCGTTTCGCCTTCGCTCATATCGAGCCCAACCCCGAGGGCCGGCTGGCTTTCCGCGCCCGCGATATCGGCGTCGAAGAGGTGATGGACCCTGTTCTGCCTGCGCCGGATCACGGCGAACTGGCGCTGCATCGAGCCGTATATCGCCATGTGTCCCAGACCTGGCTGGCGGGCGAAACCCCGGCGCTGATCGTATCGACCACCTCGGATGCGCCTGCGGGGTCTGGCCTCGGATCTTCATCGGCGCTTGTCGTCGCCCTGGTCGAGGCGTTTCGTGTCGCCCTGGACCTGCCGCTGGGGCCCTATGATGTGGCGCGGCTGGCCTATCAGATCGAACGCATTGAACTCGGCCTGTCCGGCGGGCGTCAGGACCAGTATGCGGCCGCTTTCGGCGGCGTGAACTATATCGAGTTTCTGGCCGACGACCGCGTGGTGGTGAACCCGCTGCGTGTCCGCCGCGCCTATCTGGCCGAGCTGGAATCCTCGCTGGTCATCTGTTTCACCGGCCAGTCGCGGCAGTCGGAGACCATCATCAACGAACAGGTGAAGGGTCTGACCGATCTGGACCCTTCTGTGCTCGACGGCATGCACCGACTGAAGCAGGACGCCGCCGCCATGAAGGATGCCGTGCTGGAAGGCGATATGCGCCGCATCGCCCGCGTCCTGATGCGGTCGTGGGAGGCCAAGAAGATGACGGCCTCGGGCATCGCCACGCCTCTGGTGGATCAGTTGTTCGACCTGGCGATGCGCGAAGGCGCCTGGGGCGGCAAGGTGTCGGGGGCTGGCGGCGGCGGCTTCCTGATGTTCTGCACTGACCCCGAGAACCGCTATCGCCTGACCTCGGCCTTGAACGAGGCGGGCGGCGTCGCCAGCGCGGTCAAATTCACTTTGGAAGGGGCCGAGGCCTGGAGCGTGCCACGATGAGTTCGGGGCAGGCGGTCTTTCTGGTCGGCGGGCGCGGCTCTCGCCTGGGGGATCTGACATCCCATACGCCAAAGCCGCTTCTGCCGGTCGCAGGCAGGCCCTTCATCGAACACCTGCTGGACAAGGCGGTGCACGATGGGTTCACCGATCTGATCCTGCTGGCTGGATATCGCCATGAGGCGGTCGAGGCCTATGCCGGGGACTGGAAGGGGGCGCTGTTGCGCATCTCGGTCGAGCCAGAGCCTCTGGACACCGCAGGCGCCATCGCCAACGCCCGCGCCTTGCTGGACGAGCAGTTTCTGGTCGTCAACGGCGACACCTGGTTCGATTTCGACTGGTCGGCCTTGAAGCTGGGGGCAGGGGACGCCGGCGCCATCGCCGCCCGCAGGGTCAGTCCTGCAGACCGCTATGAGACGCTCGATATTCAAGCGGGTCGGGTGCTGGAGATTGTCCCCCGCAAACCTGCCGAGACCGGCGTCATCAATGGCGGCGTCTATCTGCTGAAACGCGATGCTTTCTCAGACATCACAGGCGCCCGCTCGCTCGAACGCGACCTGCTGCCTCAACTATGCCGAACAGGCCGTCTGTCCGCGACCGTCTTCGATGGCCAATTCGTCGACATCGGCGTGCCTGACAGCCTGTTGGCCGCTGAACATATCGTGCGCTGAATCACAGGTGTTTCCACAAAGCATGAAGCGGCCCCTGCGGGGCTGATCTGATTGTCGGAAAACGAGAAAGACGATGGTGGGTGATCACAGGTTCGAACTGTGGACCCGCTGATTAAGAGTCAGCTGCTCTACCGACTGAGCTAATCACCCACACCGATCGTCATGTCTTCGGCGGCGGTTGCCCTTGCCGAAGGGCGCTCCTACTACCCAGCCGTTTCGGTGTTGGCAAGCGCTTTCGCAAACTTTCTTCGACAGTTTATGCTGATAGCGGAATCAGCCGCATGAAGGCGGCGGGGGAAACAGGCACATGGCTTTCTGGAACCGGCGTCGATCGATTGACGCCATGCTCAGGCCCCACGACGGGCCCGGTCTGAAGCCGACCTTGAGCTGGCCGCATCTGTTGGCGTTGGGCGTCGGCGCTATTGTCGGCACCGGCATTCTGACGCTGATCGGCGTGGGGGCGGGACTGGCGGGTCCAGCGGTTCTGATCAGCTTCGCCTTGGCCGGTCTGGTCTGCGCCTGTGCGGCCCTGGCCTATGCCGAGCTATCGACCATCATGCCTGCTTCGGGCAGCGCCTACACCTACTCATACGCTGCGCTGGGCGAGATTTTCGCCTGGGTCGTGGGGTGGAGCCTGATCCTGGAATATTCGCTGGTGGTTTCGACGGTCGCCGTCGGGTGGTCCGGTTATGCCGTGCCGTTCCTGGCGGGGCTGGGTCTGGACCTGCCGCTGGCCCTGTCGGTGGGACCGCACGTCGAGGGCGGGCTGATCAACCTGCCGGCCATCTTCATCATCGCCTTGGTGACCGGCCTCTTGCTGCTGGGCACGCGTGAAAGCGCGACGGTCAACGCCATTCTGGTCTTTGTGAAGATCGCCGCCCTGGTGGCGTTTGTGGCGATCGCCATGCCGCATTTCGACACGGCCAACTTCACGCCCTTCATGCCCAATGGCTTCGGCGCGCCCTTCGTGCAGACCGGGGTGATGGCGGCGGCGGCCATCATCTTCTTCGCCTTCTACGGCTTTGACGCCATCGCCACGGCGGCGGAAGAAACCAAGAAGCCCGAGCGTGACCTGGCCATCGGCATCGTCGGCTCGATGGTCATCTGCACCATCCTCTATATCGCCGTCGCGGCAGCCGCCATCGGTGCGGCACCAACCACCAGCTTCTCGGACAGCCCCGAGCCGTTGGCGCACATCATGCGCGGTCTGGGACAGGGCGTCGCCGCCCAGTGGATCGCCGCCGCCGCCGTGATCGCACTGCCGACGGTTCTGTTGGCCTTCCTGTTCGGTCAGAGCCGCATCTTCCTGGGCATGGCGCGCGATGGCCTGCTGCCCAATCGACTGGCCAAGATCTCCAAGCGGGGCGTCCCGGCGGTCGTGACCATCTTCACCGCCATCGTCGTGGCCTTCCTGGCGGGCATCATGCGTCTGGACGAACTGGCGTCGCTGGCTAACGCCGGCACCCTGATGGCCTTCATGGCCGTGGGCGTCAGCCTGATCGTGCTGCGGGTGCGCGAACCGAACCGCGTGCGCAGGTTCAAGGCGCCGCTGTGGCCCCTGGTCGGCGGCGTCGCCATCATCGGCTGCATCATCTTCTTCTTCAGCCTGAAGAGCTCGACTCAGCTCTACTTCCTGCTGTGGAATCTGTTCGGTCTGGCCGTCTATCTGCTCTGGTCCTCGCGCAACTCGCGTCTGGCCAAGGGCGAGGAGCCGTCGGCCTGATGGCCCGCCGCGATCTGACGGGCGCAGTCGACTTTTCTGTGCTGGAGTCGATGACCGGCGGCGATGACGCCATCAATGAGGAGGTGCTGGGCCTGTTCGCCGAACAGGCCAGCCTCTGGTCCGCCCTGCTTGACCCCAAGGTCGATGGCTGGCGAGACGGCGTCCACACCATCCGGGGGGCGGCGGGCGGCATCGGCGCCTATGATCTGGCGGCGACCTGTGCGGATGCGGAACTGTCTGAGGATGATCTGGCAGGCCCCGCTCTGGAGCGGGTGCGGTCGGCGTTGTCCGACGCTCTGGCCGACGTCGCCGCCTATCGCCATGAGCTGATGCTCAAGAGCCTGAGGGCTTAGGCCCGCGTCTGATCGTAGGTCGCGAACTCATGGGCGATGCAGCGGTCGATCAGCAGGCGCCAGACCGGCTCGGCGATGTCGGGTGACAGGCCCTTGGTCTCAGCCGTCACCAGCACCTTGGCCACCACGTCGTCGATACGGGCCTGATCGAATACGGCGTCGCGGTTCGGCTTGATGCGCGCAGCAGCGTCCATATAGCGTTGACGCTCGGCCAGCAGTTCGACCAGCGCACGGTCCAGTGCGTCGACGCCCTGACGGACATCGGCCATGGACTGGCAATCAGCGGGATCGACCCGGGAATCTACGGCGACGGGAGCAGACTTCGACATGGCGGCGGGCGTAGCCCGTCACGCGCGCGAAGCCAAGGGTTCAGCCGACGAAGGCTCGTTCCAGCACATAGTCGGCGGGTTCGGCGTTGGAGCCTTCCTTCAGGCCGAACGTCTCCAGCAGTTCGCCCGCTTCCTTGATCATCGCCATGGAGCCACACAGCATGGCCCGGTCACGCGCGGGGTCAAAGCCTTCCGGCAGGCCCAGGTCGCGGAAGAAGTCGCCTGACTTGATCCGGTCGGTGATCCGGCCCGGTGTTTCGAAGTCTTCGCGGGTGACTGTCGGATAATAGGTCAACTGCGCCTTGGCCTCGTCGCCGATCAGCGGATCGTCGTGGATCTCGCGGCTGAAGAAGTCGCGATAGGCCAGGTCCGCCACGCCGCGAACCGTGTGGATCACATAGACATGGCCGAAGCGGGAATAGGTTTCGGGATCGCGCGCCACGCTCAGCCAGGGGGCCAGACCTGTGCCCGTGCCGATCAGGAACAGACGCTCGCCGCCGGTCAGGGCGTCCAGCACCAGCGTGCCGGTCGGCTTCTTGCCCATCAACACCGTGTCGCCCGCCTGGATCTTCTGCAGGCGCGAGGTCAGCGGACCGTCGGCGACCTTGATCGAGAAGAACTCCAGTTCCTCGGCCCAGTTGGGGCTGGCGATGGAATAGGCGCGCAGTACGGGCTTGGCGCCGTCTTCGCCCGGCAGGCCGATCATCACGAACTCGCCGGAACGGAAGCGGAAATCCTCCGGCCGCTTGATGCCGAAGCTGAACAGGCTGTCGGTCCAGTGGCGCACCCACAGGACTTCCAGCTCATTGAACGGGCTGGCCTTCACGGGTGCGGGCGCCGGGGCGGGGGAGAGGGCTGCGTCAGTCATCGCGCGCTATTTAGTGTGAGAACCGCTCGCAGGGAAGGAAAAGGCGCTTCCCGCATGGCGAGATTTCCTCGTGACGGCTTGCAGTCCCGCCGTTAGCTTCGTCCGCATGCGCAACATCCTGCTTATGTCCGCCGCCGCTGTCGCCCTCGCAGGGCCAGCCTTCGCTCAAACCCCGTCGAATATTCTGACGCCGGAACGTGTCTTTGCTGATCCGGCTCTGGGCGGTCCAGTGGCCAAGGGGGTCAGCCTGTCGCCGGACGGTGAACTGGTCGCCTTTCTACGGTCGCGTGACGACGATGTCAGTGTGCAAGACCTGTGGGCCGCCCCGACCGGACCCGGCGAACCCTACAAGCTGATCGACGCCCGCGCCCTGGTTCCCGATGCGGGCGAACTGTCGGAAGCTGAAAAGGCGCGGCGTGAGCGTCAGCGTATCTCGGCGCGTGGCGTCGTCGATTATTCGTGGGACGAACAGGGGCGCTACATCCTGGCGCCGCTGGAAGGCGACGTCTTTCTGGCCAACCGCACCGACGGCTCGGTGCGCCGCCTGACCCAGACCCCCGGCGACGAAATCGACGCCAAGGTCTCGCCGCTGGGCAATTTCGTCTCCTACGTCCGCGACCAGAACCTGTTCGTCTTCAACCTGACCACCAACCGCGAGCGCGCCCTGACCACCGACGGCGCCGGTCTGGTCAGCTGGGCCACCGCCGAATTCATCGCTCAGGAAGAACTGGACCGCGACACCGGCTATTGGTGGAGCCCGGACGACAAGCGCATCGCGCTGGAACGCTATGACGAAAGCCCCGTCGATGTGATCCCGCGCCTGGACATCACGGGCGGCGGCGCCAGCGTGATCGAGCAGCGCTATCCCCGCGCTGGCCGCCCCAACGCCATCGTCGAACTCTTTGTGCAGGACGTCGCGTCCAACCGCCGCGTCAAGGTCGATCTGGGCGCAAACACCGACATCTATCTGGCCCGCGTCGCCTGGTCGTCGGACGCATCGACTCTGTATGTCCAGCGCCTGTCGCGCGACCAGAAGACCTTGGACCTCTTGGCGGTGAACCCCGCTACCGGGGCCTCGCGCGTAATCGTGACCCAGAAGGGCGACGCCTGGGTCGGCCTGAGCCATGACTTCAAGCCGCTGAAAGACGGCCGCTTCATCTGGTCGAATGAGGACAGCGGCTGGCGGCACCTGTATCTGTATGATCGCGACGGCAAGCTGATCCGCCCGATCACCGAGGGCCAGTATCCGGTGCTGAATCTGGAAGGCGTCAACCAGCAGACTGGAGAGGTCTTCTTCTCCGCCTCGATGCGCGACGGCCATGAACTGCCGATCGAGCGCCAGATGTTCCGTGCCAGCCTGAACGAGACGGCGACGCCGGTCGCCATCACCCCCGCAGGCGGCTGGTGGAGTGTCGCGGTCAACCGCACCGGCACGGCCTATGTCGGCAATTATTCCGACCCGAAGACGCCGCCGCAGTCGGCCCTCTACAACATTGACGGCACGCGCATCCGCTGGATCGAGGAAAACCCCCTCAACGCCCAGCACCCCTTCTATCCTTACGTGTCGCGCCTGCGTGAGCCGACCTTCGGCACGTTGCAGAGCCACGGCGAGACGCTGGTCTGGCAGATGAAGACGCCTCCGGGCTTTGATCCGTCCAAGACCTATCCGGTTGTGATGCAGGTGTACGGCGGTCCCTCGGGCGGCGGGGTCAAGCGCGGCTGGGCGCCCGCGACCGATCAACTGCTGACGGAGGCGGGCTATATCGTCTTCCGCATGGACAACCGGGGCGAGGGCTATCGCAGCCGCGCCTTCAAGAACGCCCTCTATCGTCACATGGGCACGGTCGAGGTCGAGGATCAGGTTCTGGCCGCCGACTATTTGCGCAGCCTGCCCTATGTCGACGACGCCCGCATCGCTGTGATGGGCTGGAGCTATGGCGGCTTCATGAGCCTGTCGATGCTGGCCGAGCCGAAGATGGGTCTCGCCGCCGCCCTCGCAGGCGCCCCGCCGACGGAATGGAGCCTGTACGACACGGCCTATACCGAACGCTACATGTCCACGCCGCAGGACAACCCAGAGGGCTACGCCGCCTCCGACATCATTCCCAAGCTGGACAATCTGACGGGGCGCCTGCTGCTGCTGCATGGCATGGCCGACGACAATGTCATCTTCCAGAACACCACCCGCGTCCTGAATGCGATGCAGGAGAAGAGCATCCCGTTCGAGACGATGCTGTATCCGGGCCAGCGCCACGGCGTTCGCGGCAATCCGCGGATGCTGCACCTGTGGCGGACCTATCTGGACTTCCTCGAGCGCACCATCGGCACGCGGGCGCCCAAGGCGGACTGACGCACCGAGATCAGCGGCGGCCCCGCGCCGCCGCTGACCTTGCGGAACCCCCGATGACCGGCGCCGTTGGGGTGGCATGGAAAATCTGTTCATCCGCTTCGCCAACCGCACAGCCAAGATCGCAGGCAGTCCGTGGGCCTTTGTCGTCTGTTTTCTGACGGTGCTGATATGGGCCGTCAGCGGCCCGATCTTCGGCTTCAACGAGACGTGGCAGCTGGTCATCAACACCGGCACGACCATCGTCACCTTCCTGATGGTCTTCCTGATCCAGAACACCCAGAACCGCGACGCGGGCGCCATGCACGCCAAGCTGGATGAGTTGATCTATGCGGTGAAACACGCAGATGCGCGGTTCATCGGCATCGAACACCTGACCGAGCGCGAACTGGACGCCATTCTGGCGGAGGTCGAGAAACGCGCCCTGAATGTCCACTCAGGCAAGCCCGCAGGTCCGATCAGCGGCAAACCCGCGCGTCGCGCCGAGGATGTGGAGGCCGAGCAGCCGCCAAAGGCCAAACCGCGCCGGACCGCCAGATGAGCCATCTGGCCGCCAATATCGTCGGTTCGGCGGCGGCGATCTGCTCTATCACCAGCTTCGCGCCCCAGGCCTTCAAGATCTGGAAAGAGCGTGACGCATCGTCAGTCAGTCTCAAGACCTATTCCCTGACCGTTACCTGTTTCGTCCTTTGGGTGATTTACGGCGTTATGACGCAGGCCTGGCCCGTGACCATCGCCAACTCTTTCGCCCTGGTGATGGCCTCGGGCGTCTTGTTCATGAAATGGAGGTTTCGGGACGGCGATCCGAATTCCTGACGGTTTGATCCGGATCAAGGCGCGCTGGGCTGAGGTCAGGGACTATGCGACAAAGGAGATTTCCAATGCCTGCAGACGCCATTCCCGTTGTCGCCGCCATCGTCGCGGCCTTCGTCTTCTTCATGGGTGTGCTGGGTGGCGGGGCGCTCTGGTCGGGTTCGCCCAAGCAGAAGTGACCCGAGCTTTACCCGACGTGATCTTGGCGCCCCCGCCGATGCGGTCTACGGCGTGTGATCCTCACCTCCAAGGGAGACGCCTCAATGTCTGATATCGCAACCGCCACCGATAAAATCCGTGAAGCCGTCGGCGAGAACTCCGGTCTGGGCAAGACCGTCAAACTCGACCTCGGTGACGCGGGCAAGATCTACATCGACGGCGCCTCGACGCCGAACACCGTCACCAACGAAGACAAGCCCGCCGACGCCACTGTGACCATCAGCTGGGACGACTTCGTCGCCCTGTCGGAAGGCCGCCTGGACGGCATGATGGCCTTCATGCAAGGCAAGCTGAAGATCGCTGGCGACATGATGATCGCCCAGAAGCTGCCTGCGCTTCTGAAGCGTTGATGCGCGGCTGATCACCGATACGAAGACGGCGCGGCGCCTTTCGGGGCCGCGCCGTTTTCATGTCAGCGCCCGTCAGAGGCGTGATTTGCGTAAAAATGAGGAAACGACATGGACTTCAAACCTTCTGACCGCGCGCTCGACTGGCACGACCGCGTGCGTCGTTTCCTCGATCAACAGGTCATCCCGCGCGAGGCTGAGTATTTCGGCCAGGTGCGCGAAGACGCGACCCGCCAGCCGCCTGTCATGGAGGCGATGAAGGCCGCCGCGCGCGAGGCGGGCCTGTGGAATATGTTCCTGCCCGGAGAACACGGTGCAGGCCTGACCAATCTGGAATATGCGCCTTTGGCCGAACTGATGGGCCGTCACCTGTGGTCGGCGGAGGTGTTCAACTGCAACGCGCCCGACACCGGCAACATGGAAGTGCTGCACATGTACGGCGATGCGGCCCAGCAGGACCGCTGGCTCAAGCCGCTGATGGCCGGCGAGATCCGCTCCGCCTTCCTGATGACCGAGCCTGAGGTCGCTTCATCCGACGCCACCAATATCCAGACCCGGATCGAGCGTGACAGCGATCACTATGTCATCAACGGCCGCAAATGGTGGTCGACCAACATGGCGCACCCGAATCTGGCCGTGACCATCGTCATGGGCAAGACCGACTTTGACGCCGCCCCCCATGCCCAGCAGTCGCAGATCATCGTGCCCGTCGACACGCCCGGTTTCCGCGTCGAGCGGATGCTGTCCGTCTTCGGCTATGACGAACTGCCTATCGGCCATGCCGAGGTGGTGCTGGAGAATGTGCGCGTTCCGGTCGAAAACCTGATCGCGGGCGAGGGCCGGGGCTTCGAGATCGCGCAAGGGCGGCTTGGCCCGGGACGCATCCACCACTGCATGCGCACTATCGGCGCGGCTGAACGTGCGTTGGAGTTGATGGTCACGCGTCTGCTGAACCGCACGGCCTTTAAGAAGCAACTGGCCGAACACTCGGTGTGGGAGCAGCGCGTCGCTGACGCCCGCACAAATATCGAGATGTGCCGCCTTCTGGTGCTGAAGGCCGCCTGGATGATGGACGAGGCGGGCGCCAAGAACGCCCGTTCCGAGATCGCCCAGATCAAGGTCGCCGCGCCGAAGATGGCGCTTCAGGTCATCGACGACGCCATTCAGGCCTTCGGTGGAGCAGGCGTCTCGGGCGATACGCCCTTGGCGGAACTGTATGCTGGCGTTCGCACCCTGCGCATCGCTGACGGCCCGGACGAGGTTCACAACCGCACCATCGCCCGACTGGAATACGCCAAACACGGCGGCAAGCCGCTTCGCTGAAGCCGCCACGCAGCCTCACATAGACGGAACCCTGATCCGGCCCTGACGTTCGGTCTTGATGAACGTGCAGACGCCCGATCGGGGCCTGGGGGCCGTCCTTGGACGGTGAATCTGAAATCAACGCCCGCCTCCAGCCGAATGCGCTGGCGGGGGCGGCCGGCGCGCGTTTCCATCACGTGCGCGCGGCCATGCCCGGTCTTGCGATGGGACTGTCAGTCGAAGACCTGTCCGCCCAGTCGGCGCCGGAATGCAGTCCCGGGAAATGGCACCTGGGTCACACCAGCTGGTTTTTCGAGGCCATGATTCTGGCGGCTGAGCCGGGCTATCAGCCGGTGGATCCGCGCTTCCAGCAGTTGTTCAACTCCTATTATGAAGCCTTGGGCCAGCGCGTGGCGCGCGACAAACGTGGTCTTCTGACCCGTCCCTCGGTCGAGGAGGTGTTGGCCTATCGCCGCGAGATCGACCGCCGCATGATCCGCTGGCTGTCGAAGGCGCCGCCGGAAGGCCTGTCGCAATATCTGTTCGAACTGGGTCTCAATCACGACCAGCAGCACCAGGAACTGTTCCTGATGGATATGCTGCATCTGATGTCCTGTTCGCCGCTGGACCCCGCCGCCTATGCGGAGGAACCACGCGCCTGTCCGCTGGCACCGGCCAAAGGCGGCATGACCCGTTTTGACGGCGGTCTGGTCGCTATCGGCCACGACGGGGCCGGTTTCGCCTTCGACAACGAGGGGCCCAGGCACAAGGTCTGGCTGGAGCCCTTCGCTCTGGCCAATGATCTGGTGACCAATGCCGAATGGATCGCCTTCATTGAGGATGGTGGTTACCAGCGCGCGGACCTGTGGCTGGCTGACGGCTGGGCGACGGTGCAGACCGAGAACTGGACGGCGCCGCTCTACTGGCGTCATGAGGATGGGGGCTGGACCACCATGTCCCTGACGGGGCGTCATCCGGTCGATCCTGCCGCCCCGGTGCGCCACATCAGCCTGTATGAGGCCGATGCCTACGCTCATTGGGCGGGCAAACGCCTGCCTAGCGAGGCCGAGTGGGAATGTGCGGCCACCGCCGATCCCGAGGCCTTCTCCAACCTGTCGGGCGAGGTCTGGCAGTGGACCTCCAGCGCCTATGCCCCTTACCCCGGCTTCAAGCCGACGCAGGGCACGGCGGCCGAGTACAATGGAAAGTTCATGGCCAATCAGATGGTCCTGCGCGGCGGGGCCTTCGCGACGCCGCTTGGTCATGCGCGCCCGACCTATCGCAACTTCTATTACCCCCAGCAGAGATGGGCTTTCATGGGCTTGAGACTGGCTGAAGACGCGCCCCTTGCACGTCGCACCGAAACCGAAGACGCCCAGGCCGCGGCCTTCCGACATGATCTGGTCGAGGGCCTGTCGCAGGATCAGAAGGCCGTGCCGCCCAAATGGTTCTATGACTCCGAGGGCTCGCGCCTGTTTGAGGTCATCACCACCCTGCCGGAATACTATCCGACCCGACAGGAGATGGCCCTGCTGCGTGAGCGCGCCGCCGCCTTGACCGCCGATTTCGGCCCTGACGCCGTGCTGGTCGAGTTCGGATCGGGCGCCAGCGAGAAGACCCGCATTCTGCTGGACGCCGCGCCGGACCTGGGCGCCTATGTCCCGCTGGATATCAGCGAGGCGGCCCTGGGGGATGCGGTGAAGCGTTTACAGGCGGATTATCCGACCCTGCGCGTCCGCCCGGTCCTGGGCGATTTCGAGCATCTGGCGCCTCTGCCGGACGATCTGCCGCAGGGTCGGCGCATCGGTTTCTTCCCCGGTTCGACCATCGGCAACCTTCAACCCGCCGATGCCGAGCGTTTTCTTAGTTCCGCGCGCCGGATGCTGGGGGAGGGGGCGCTGTTCATTCTCGGCGTCGATCTGGTCAAAGATCCCGCAACCCTGGTCGCCGCCTATGATGACGTGCAGGGCGTCACCGCCGCCTTCAACTGCAATCTGCTGGTCCGCGCCAATGCCGAACTGGATGCTGACTTCGACGTGAACGGCTTTGCCCACCGCGCAATCTGGAACAACGACAGGGCGCAGATGGAGATGCACTTGGAGGCCGCCGAACCGATGACAGTCCACATCGGCGACCGGCATTTCGACTTCGCATCGGGCGAAACCATCCACACCGAAAGCTCGCGCAAGTTCACGAAAGGCTCGGTCGCGGCCATGGCTGCCGCATCAGGCTGGCGGCTGGTTCGTTTTGACATGTCGCCTGCACCGAGCGTCGCCCTGGCGGTGCTTGGCGCCTGATCGGGCCATCGCAATCTGCAAAAGAAAAGGGCGGCGAACCTTCCAGTTCGCCGCCCTTTTAATATGCTGTCTCTGTGATCGCCCTATTCGGGTTGATCATCCTTCTTGGCGCCGTGCGATGCTTCGCCGCCTTTTCGTCCGGCCTGGGCTGCAAGACTGCGGTCTTGTGAGAAACTACGCTTTTCGCTAGGCACGCTTGCTCCACCCTTTCGGGCGATTTCACGTTGGCGTTCGGGATCCATAGAGGCGAATCCGCGCTTGGAAACGCCGGAGGGTCGAGTGGGCTGGCTTTCCATTTGGGGTCCTTTCAGGTGTTGCCGTTCCGCTTGCTCAAACAACCCGGTGCTGCGGTGGCGGTTCCGCATCGAACGGCGTTTTTACTTCCCGAGGCCTGACGATTAACCAAGGTGAACTTGCCGTCTTTGGACGGTCGCATCTTTCACCTTTGGCCTTCGCCCGGCGTCAGAGGCGGCAGTTCGTCGGGCGTGTTTGACGGGTCGATTTCCGGCGTCTGGCCTGGGTTTGGCTCCGGCTGGATTTCAGGCTCCGGCGCATAGGGTTCGATTTCCGGGGGAATGTCGGTCATGGGCTTCTCCTTCTGCTGAAGAGAACGCGCCGGCATCCGCGATGTTCAGCGTGATGTTTCGGGGAACCTTCGCGGCGCCCCCTGGGTTGATCGACCAGACCCGGAGAACATCATGTCCAAGACCCCCGTTTCGGCCCCAGCAGTCGATGACATCATCATCGATGACGACGATCTGACGCACCACCTGAACCGCCAGGCTGACGACATCATCGCCAGCGCGGAAACCGGCGTCGATCACGCCGTCTCATCCGTGCGTCAGGCGGTGCGCGAAGATGTCGGCCATGTGCGTGACAAGGCTGTAGAGCGCGCCGAGGAAGCGGTCGACGCCATCCGCGACGCCCCGATCAAGTCGGTTCTCTACGCCGCCGGCATCGGCGTCATCATCGGGCTTCTTTTAAGCCGCTAGGCTGGACCCGAAGCCGGGCGCTGGATCGGCGTCCGTTGCAGGGCGGCGTCCGACACATAGGGGTTGGTCCGGCGCTCCTGCCCAAAGGTCGAGATCGGCCCGTGCCCCGGCACAAAGGTCACGTCGTCGCCCAATGGCCACAGCTTTTCGACAATGGCGCGGATCAGAGCGGGCGGATCGCTCATCGGGAAGTCGGTGCGTCCGACCGATCCCTGGAACAACACATCCCCGACCTGGGCGAACCGCGCTGGGCGGTTGAAAAAGATCACATGCCCCGGCGTGTGGCCCGGGCAATGGCGCACTTCCCAGGTCGTTTCGCCCAGCGACACGGTGTCGCCGTCCTCCAGCCAGCGGTCGGGGGCGAAGGGGCGCGCGTCGGGCAGGCCGTACATCCGGCCGCTCTCAACGATTCGGTCGATCCAGAACTGGTCGGCTTTTTGCGGGCCAGTGATCTGAACGCCAGACTTCTCCTGCATTTCCGCCGCCCCGCCTGCGTGATCAAGATGGCCGTGGGTGATCCAGATCTGGTCCAGCGTCAGGCCACGCCGCTCGACCTCGGCCAGAATCGCATCCACAGAACCACCCGGGTCAATCACTGCGGCCTTGTTCGTGGCGGTGCACCAGACGGTCGTGCAGTTCTGCTGAAGCGGCGTAACGGGCGTGACGAAGACGCCGATAGGGGAGGCTGGCTGGCTCATTTCACATAGATAGCGAGCCAGAGCGGGCCTTGAAACCATCGATTGGACACGCCCGCGTTGACCTTTTCGGCCCTTCTCGACATAAGGGCGGGCTTCGAGGCGCCGCTCCTGACAGGGGCGGCCTTCTTGCTTTATCCATTCCGCGCCGGACCCTTTCAGGTTCACGCGCCACAGAGCGTCAGAATCCCGACCATGCAAGTCGTCGAAAAGTCGAACGAAGGCCTCAGCCGCGTGATCGCGGTGACCATCCCAGTCGCGGAGCTGAACGAGAAGCTCGAAGCCCGCGTCAAGGAAGTCGCCCCGCAAGTGAAGCTGAAGGGCTTCCGTCCGGGCAAGGTGCCGGTCGCACACGTCAAGAAGACCTTCGGCCGTGAGTTCATGGGCGAAATCATCAACGCCGAGCTGAACGAAACCAGCCAGAAGGCCCTGGACGAAGCCAAGATCCGTCCGGCCGCGCCTGCCGAGATGAAGCTGACGTCCGACATGGACAAGGTCATCGCCGGTCAGGAAGACCTGGCCTACGAAATGTCGCTGGAAATCATGCCGGACTTCACTCCGGTCGATCCCAAGACGCTGAAGCTGGAACGCCCGACCTATGAAGCGTCGGATGCCGATCTGGACGAAGCCCTGACGGAACTGGCCGGTCAGGCCAAGACCTACGAAGACAAGAAGGGCAAGACCGTCAAGGCCGCCGAAGGCGACCAACTGACGATCGACTTCCTGGGCAAGCTGGACGGCGAGCCTTTCGAAGGCGGCGCTGCTGAGGACGCTGATCTGGTCATCGGCTCGGGCCGCTTCATCCCCGGCTTCGAAGAGCAGCTGACGGGCGCCAAGGTCGGCGAAGAAAAGACCATCGAAGTCACCTTCCCCGAGAACTATCAGGCCGCTCATCTGGCCGGCAAACTGGCCACCTTCGACATCACCGTGAAGGCGATCAAGGCTGAAGCTGAAGCCAAGATCGACGACGAGTTCGCAACCCGCATCGGTCTGGAATCGCTGGACAAGCTGAAGGAACTGCTGAGTCAGAACCTGAACCAGCAATACGCCGGCGCCGCCCGCTTCAAGCTGAAGCGCGCCCTGCTGGACCAACTGGACGAAGCCCACGACTTCCCGCTGCCGCCGAAGATGGTGGAAGCCGAGTTCGACGGCATCTGGCAACAGGTTGAAGCCGACAAGGCCGCTGGCCGTCTGCCGGAAGAAGACGCCGCCAAGTCCGACGAAGACCTGAAGACGGAATACCGCAAGATCGCTGAGCGCCGCGTCCGCCTGGGCCTGGTGCTGGCTGAAATCGGCCGCGCCAACAACGTCCAGGTCACCGACCAGGAACTGAACGCCGCCATCCTGCAGGAAGCCCGCAACTATCCGGGTCAGGAACAGGCCGTCCTGAACTTCTACCGCCAGAACCCGAACGCCGCCGCCCAGATGCGCGCACCGATCTATGAAGAGAAGGTCGTCGACCTGATCGTGGGCGTCGCCGACGTTACCGACAAGCCGATCACCAAGGAAGAACCGCTCAAGGAAGACGACGAAGACTGATTTTTCTTCATCTTACGGAACGGTAACTATAAGTCGTCGCTCCAATCAGGCAAAAATAAAAGGGTCCGCATGTGCGGGCCCTTTTTCTATTCAGCGCCCGGAAGCTTCATGTCTGTCCTTGCTCTTTTGAGTTCCCTTGCTGTTCTAGCTGGCGGCGTGAGCCTGAGCGGACAGGAGACGGTCACGTCTACGGTGCATTCTCAGGTCCAGCAGGAACCAACCGATCTCGACGAGGTCGAGGTGAGGGCCCATCGCCTAAAGGACCAAGTGCAGTCTTTCGTCGCTGAAGTTGCTGCTCCGCCTCGGGGGCGGGGTTTAGCGCGTTGGGATCGTTCGATTTGCGTGGGCGTCGCCAATATGGATCCGCGTTACGCGCAGGTCATGGTCGATCGCATAGCACGCAATGCCTTGGAGGTCGGGCTCGATGTCGAGGAGCCCGGCTGCAAGCCTGACATAATGATCGTGGCTGCGGCAGATGCTGCTGCCCTGGCTCAGGCCCTGGTGCGTGATGATCCCAATGGTTTTCGGCCGGCGCGTGCATCTACCGACATGGGGGCTGCTGCTCTCGCGCGTTTTCAGGCTACCGATGCACCGGTGCGTTGGTGGCAGGTCAGCTTGCCGGTTAGCGGCGATACTGGTGAACTCGCCGTCCACTTGGATGGGGAGGATCCGCCCACCATTGCCGTACGTGACGCTTCGCGACTTCGCGCCAATATCCGGGACGATCTGGCGCGCGTAATCGTTATCGTCGACGTTACAAAGATCGGGCGTATCGGTTTCGGGGCGCTCAGCGACTATATCTCGATGGTTGCTCTGGCTCAGGTTGCGCCGGATGTGGACACTTCGCGGTACGATACGGTTTTGAACCTGTTTGCAGATGGTTCGGACCGCTCTGCGGGGCTGACCTTGTGGGATAAAGACTACCTAAAATCCCTCTACACTGCGCGTCGTGATCGCGCGCGCGGTGGCCAGCAAACTAGGGATATTCTTCGTGGCATGACGGGCGAACGCGACACGCGTCTAGAAGCGCAAGAAGCTGATAGGTGACGCCGTCTGGGCGTATTCCGTCGATTGGCCAAGACGAACTTTCATTACGGCTTAACGGAAGCAATCTCGGGTTGCTTTTGAGCGGGGGTTGGAACACGCTCTGATCTAAATGATCGGGGAAAAATTCGAATGTCGGACAAGAGCGTGAAGGCCGCGGCGTTTCTGGCTGTGGGGTTATTTTGTTCGCCGATGATTTTATCGCCCCAGCCTGCTTCAGCCCAGGAAAGAAGCCCGTCGTCTGTCGGTGATGTGGAGGTCCAAGGGCGACGACTTCGACAACAGGTCCAGTCCTTCATTCAAGAAGCGGCGGCTCCTCCGCCGGGGCGAAGATTGGCTCGCTGGAATCGCAAGGTTTGCGTCGGCGTCACCAATATGGATGCCCGATATGCGCAACTAATGCTTGACCGAATAGCCACGATTTCAGCCGACGTCGGCATCGATATGGGGGCTCCCGGTTGCAAACCTGATGTCATGATTGTCATGTCGGCTGACGCTGGCGCCTTAGCACGCGCACTGGTCGAGGATGATCCGCGCGGGTTTCGGCCTTCGACAAGTGCAACAGACTTAGGCCCGAGAGCGCTGGAACTATTCCAATCGACTGAGGCTCCGGTTCGATGGTGGCACGTCAGCTTGCCTGTAACGGTTGATACTGGTCAGGTAGCGATTGAGCTGGTGGGAGAACATGTCATCGGGCGAGAAGGGCATGAGCCTTTGATCGTTCCTGTTCGAAACGCATCACGCGTGCGGTCAAACGTTCGCGAGGACTTGGCGCGCGTTATAATCGTTATCGACGTCGCCAAAGTTGGTCAGGTCGGTTTCGGAGCTCTCAGTGACTATGTTGCGATGGTTGCGCTTGCTCAACTTTCTTTAGACGCCGACACATCTAAATATAATACCGTGTTGAACCTGTTCGACGACGGATCCGACAGGCTGGCAGGGCTGACGCAGTGGGACAAAGATTATCTGAAATCACTCTATACTGCGCGTAACGATCTTGCGCGCGCCACCCAGCAGAGTGAAGACATTTTGCGCGGTATGACCGGGCAGCGCGATACGCGGATACGTGCGGAAAATGATGATCGGTGATCCGTATCTTGCACTACCGCGTGGCGGACGCGATATGCATGTGAACAGGTTGACGAAGCTGACTCGTCACCACGGCATCCGAGAAGGCTAAATGCGCGATCCGATCGAACTGATGAATATGAACCTGGTGCCGATGGTGGTGGAGCAATCCAGCCGCGGCGAGCGCTCCTTCGACATCTTCTCGCGCCTGCTGCGTGAGCGGATCATCTTCCTGACCGGCCCGTTCGAAGACGGCATGGCGTCGCTGATCTGCGCCCAGCTGCTTTTCCTGGAATCGGAGAACCCGAAGAAGGAAATCAGCATGTACATCAACAGCCCCGGCGGTCAGGTGACGTCGGCGCTCGCGATCTATGACACCATGCAATACATCAAGAGCCCGGTTTCGACCGTGGTCATGGGCATGGCCGCCTCGGCCGGCTCGCTGATTCTGACGGCTGGCGCTGCGGGTCAGCGTATCGCCCTGCCGAACGCTCGCGTCATGGTGCACCAGCCCTCGGGCGGTTTCCGTGGCCAAGCGTCGGACATCGAACTGCATGCCGCCGACATCCGCTACACCAAGAAGCGCCTCAACGAGATCTATGTCCACCACACGGGCCGGACCTATGAGGAAGTCGAAAAGACGCTGGATCGCGACCACTTCATGTCGGCTGACGAAGCCAAGGCCTGGGGCATCGTCGATCACGTCTATGATCGCCGCGAGCAGGCTGACGCCGACGGCGTGAAGACGCCTGGAAACTGATCCTGTCCAATCGTTGAGCGGAAAAGGCGCACCATGCCCGGTGCGCCTTTTTCTTTGTGTGCTATCAGGCCCCATGCAATTCACGAGAGATCAGAGCGGCGTTGTCGAAGTCGATGGCGAAAACTACGAATGGGAGCTGCGCCGCCAGCCCCAGCCCAAAGGCGGCGGCGCCTGGGACGGCATGGCCGTGTCCCTGCGCCATCAGGACTACAAGCGCGAGGCCATCGTCCAATTCCCCATGCCCCTGCGTGCCAACGGCCGCCCAGACGTGGAGAAGCAGCGGGTCAATGTCGACGCCGTCCGCAACGCCGTCACCTCGGCCATGGAGGCGGGCTGGAACCCGGCCTCGCGCGGCAAGCCTGTCGTGTTCGACGTGGACGCCGACGGCAGGTAAGGCCCGAAATCCGGCCTGCGACAATTTGCTAGGCGAATTTTGCGACTGATTTTCCTTCTCATTGTGTTTAACGGACTGATTCAAGACGCCTTGGGGGATGCATGCGCTGGGCAGACGACGGTTTTCGCTATGGGCTGATCACACGCGCCCTGCACTGGCTTATGGCCGGGCTGCTGGCTTGGCAGTTCACGGGCATGGCCGTGAAGCTGATCGTCGGGCGCGCGCCGATCACCGCCTTTTGGGTCGGCACCCATAAGGACATCGGGCTGTTGCTGCTGGCGCTTCTGTTGATCCGCGCCGTCTGGGGCTTGGCCAATCTGAAACTTCGGCCGCCGCACCAGCCAGGCTTTTGGGGATTGGCGGCGCTTGCCGGTCATCTGACGCTCTATGGGCTGATGCTGGTCGTGCCCAGCCTGGCCTTGCTGCGTCAGATCGGCTCAGGCCGCGCATTTGAGTTCTTCGGTCTGCAATTAATGGCGGGCCGGGGCGTCAAGATCGAGTGGATGGCGGCCCCGGCGGACGCGGTGCATGGTCTGCTGGCCTGGGTGCTGCTGGCCGCCATCGCCGGGCACATCCTGATGGTCCTGGTCCACCGATTCGTCTGGAAGGACGATGTCGCCGAACGCATGATTGGACGCTGACCGGCTCAGGGCTTCTGGGTGAAGACCCTGAAGCCCGGCTCCTGCGCGATGGCCAGCATTTCGGTGTCGCCCGAGGTGTCTCCATAGGCGGCTGTCAGCACCATGTCCTCGCCATAGGCGGCCTTCAGGCGGCGCACCTTCTCCGCGGCGCGGCAGTTGGGTCCGGCGAATTCGCCCGTGATCCGGTCGTCGGCGTCGAACACAAACTCGGTGCCGATCAGGGCCTCGGCGCCCAGTTTTCGCGCGAAGGGGGCGACGGTTGCGGTGGGGGAGGCGGTCACGATCACGCGATGGGCGCCGCGTTCGCCCCACTCATTCCACGTCTTCATCGCATCGGGGCGCATGAAGCGGGGCCAGATATGGTCTGCAAAGCGGGCGGCGTCGGCCTCCAGCGTGGCGCGGTCAACGCCCAGCAGGAACTCCCGCACCGAGGCAGACTTGATTCGTCCCCGGTCGCGATCCCGCGCATAGGCCGCTACGGCGGGCGCCAGCTTGACCAGTCCCAGCATCCAGACCCCCGGACCGGCGCGCCAACGCAGGAATTCGGTGAAGCTGTCGCGAATCGTCAGGGTGCCGTCGAAATCGAACGCCACAATCGGCTGGCCGTCGGCGACGGACTGGCGAAAATCTTGCACGCTGCCCATGTCAGACATTCGCCTTGATCCCCAGCGAGACTGAACGATCCACGCGCTGCAACATTTCCCTCCTGCCTTCGGGGTTGTCGCGGAACGATGGATGGGTGATTGTCATTTTTTGAAGACCTTCGCGTCCAGAGTGCTGGAATCAATGTGAGGGAAGCGCGTTTCGGGCCATTTCGGTCCGCGCCGCGGGAGTGAGATAAGGGTCTATGACCAAAGCAGCCGGCTCTGACGCCAAAAGCACCCTCTACTGCTCGTTCTGCGGAAAGAGCCAGCATGAGGTGCGTAAACTCATCGCAGGCCCGACCGTGTTCATCTGCGATGAATGCGTCGAACTCTGCATGGACATCATCCGCGAAGAGCACAAGATCGGCTTCAAGAAGACGACCGACGGCGTTCCGACGCCGAAGGAGATTCGCGACGTCCTTGACGACTATGTCATCGGTCAGTCGCACGCCAAGAAGGTGCTCTCGGTCGCCGTCCACAACCACTACAAGCGCCTGAACCACGCGACGAAGAACAACGACGTCGAGCTGGCCAAGTCGAACATCATGCTGATCGGGCCGACCGGCTCGGGCAAGACGCTGCTGGCCCAGACGCTGGCGCGCATCATCGACGTGCCCTTCACCATGGCCGACGCCACCACCCTGACCGAAGCCGGTTATGTGGGCGAAGACGTCGAGAACATCATTCTGAAGCTGCTGCAGGCGTCCGACTACAACGTTGAACGGGCCCAGCGCGGCATCGTCTATATCGATGAGATCGACAAGATTTCGCGCAAGTCCGACAATCCCTCGATCACCCGCGACGTCTCGGGTGAGGGCGTGCAGCAGGCCCTGCTGAAGATCATGGAAGGCACCGTCGCCTCCGTGCCTCCGCAAGGCGGCCGCAAGCATCCGCAGCAGGAGTTCCTGCAGGTCGACACCGCCAACATCCTGTTCATCGTCGGCGGCGCCTTCGCCGGCCTGGAGAAGGTGATCTCGGCGCGCGGCGCGGGGGCCTCCATCGGCTTCGGCGCACAGGTCAAGGAGATCGACGAGCGTCGCACGGGCGATATCCTGAAGGGCGTCGAGCCTGACGACCTGATGCGTTTCGGCCTGATTCCAGAGTTCATCGGTCGTCTGCCGGTTCTGGCGACGCTGGAGGATCTGGACGAAACGGCCCTGGTCACCATCCTGACCGAACCGAAGAACGCCCTGGTCAAACAGTACAAGCGTCTGTTCGAGATGGAGAATGTCGAACTGACCTTCACCGACGACGCCCTGATCGCTGTCGCCAAGAAGGCCATCACCCGCAAGACGGGCGCGCGTGGCCTGCGTTCGATCCTGGAAGGCATTCTTCTGGAGACCATGTTCGAACTGCCGACCTTCGAAGGCGTCGAAGAGGTGGTGGTCAACGCCGAAGTCATCGACGGCAAGGCCCAGCCTCTGCTGATCTATTCGGAAGCCTCCAAGAAAAAGGCCGATGGCGCCGCCTGATTTAGCGGGAATTTGAAATGCGAAAGGCCGGTGCAGGAAACTGCACCGGCCTTTTTCTTTTCCTCTCGACTTCCTTGGGAGGTGACGTGGCGGATCTTCGCGCCGTGATGGAGGGATTAGTTCCGCGTCACCATCGCTCGTTCTTTCTTTCTTTCTTTCGTCATTCCGGGCGAAGCGCAGCGGAGACCCGGAACCCAGCGGCGCCGAAGGCGAAATGCTTCCACCGCAAGATGTTCAAAGATCGAATCCGCGACAGGTTCGCGCTCTCGCGCGCCGCTGGGTTCCGGGCCTTCGGGCCAAGCGGCCCTGCCCGGAATGACGAAAGCAAAAGCGCACACGCCCATAACCCGTCATCCTCGCCCTTGTGGCGAGGATCCATACCCCCGGTCTCACCGCAGCGCGCAAATCCCTCACACCGGGCGTATGGATCCTTGGGACAAGCCCAAGGATGACGAAAAGAAGGAAAGGCCCGCTGGGTATTTCCGTCGAACCCCCACAATGACGCTGCTCAAACTCGGCTTTTTCAACGCCCTAACCCGATCTCAGCCCCATCTGCACGCCTGAGCCTGAAACCCGGCTATCCTACACAATTCCCGTCGCCCGGAGGGCTCGTAAGGCCTGCGACCTTGCGGCGGCGGGAGCGGATAGAGCGGGGGTGGACCTGAAACGGTTCATGCCGAAAGCGTCTTATCGGCTGGGCATGGCCCCGCGTCTGAAGCTTCATCGGAGGGTCGAGGGGGGATACTCGGCTGCACCTGGACGGGGTTCGCAGACCCCGCCAGCCCACGTCACCCTCGGGCTTGCCCCGGGGGCGCAGGCTTCGGGGTTAGGCGATAAGACCGCCACCATTCAGCGCCCCACGCTTGCAGGCCAACCACCCGCGCGGGGCGTCAAACCTTCGTGGAAACGGTAACACCAAAACCAAACTCCGGGCGAAGGCCCGGCGTCCCGCCCAGCCCTCCTATTCGGCCCTCCAACACTTCGCCCTGACCCGCGAAGGCGATCACCCATGCCTGGTCACTAGGAGCGCCAATGGCCAAATCCAAACCTCGCCGCCTGCGGCTCGGCCGCGGCCTGCCGCCCCCGCCAAGCCTGACGCCCGAGGAAGAAGCAGAGGACGAAAGTCTGCGCGCCGAACTGATCGGCCACTACGCCCGTCTCGACGCCATCCTTTTAGAAAAAATCGCAGAGGCCGAAGAGCGGAAGCGGATTCGCGAGGCCCGCCTTCAGGCGTTTTCGGACTGAAGCCCCTCACGACAAGGGATTTTCCGCCTCACCAGATGGTGAAACCCGTTCGTTAGACACGTCCAGAACCGCTGATTTCGCCGCAACGCAGCACTCAGATGTGGGCTGTTGTGCGGTTACGCTTGAACCGTGTCCTTCGCAAACCACATACTCATCCGAACGCCGTCGGAATCGACGGGTCGTCATGCGCTGGCCGGGCCTCTTGCCCGGGCGACTGTGGCGGCGGGCCGGAGATCATCAATGGCCCAGGAGTATGCATCATGACTGATACCCAGAGCACTGGCTCCGTGACACTGCCCGTCCTGCCGTTGAGAGACATCGTGGTCTTTCCGCACATGGTCGTGCCGCTCTTCGTCGGCCGCGAAAAGTCGGTGAAGGCGCTCGACGAGATCATGAAGGGCGAGAAGCAGATTCTGCTGGCCACCCAGAAGAACTCTGTCGACGACGACCCGTCGCCCGACGCCATCTATCCCATCGGCGTGCTGGCCTCGGTGCTGCAACTGCTGAAACTGCCCGACGGCACCGTCAAGGTTCTGGTCGAGGGCAAGGGCCGCGCGCGCCTGACCCGCTTCACCGACCGTGAGGAATATTTCGAGGCCGAGGCCGTCGAGATCGAGGACGAGCCGGGCGAAACCTCGCAGGCTGAGGCCATGCTGCGCGCCGTGGTCGAGCAGTTCGAAAACTACGTGAAGCTGAATAAGAAGGTGCCGCCCGAGGCCCTCAGCTCCATCCCGCAGATCACCGACGCCTCCAAGCTGGCGGACTCGGTCGCCGCCCACCTGTCGGTCAAGATCGCCGACAAGCAGGGCCTGCTGGAAACCTTCGACGTGCCCAAGCGGCTGGAGAAGGTCTATGGCTTGATGGAGGGTGAAATCTCGGTCCTGCAGGTCGAGAAGAAGATCCGCTCGCGCGTGAAGCGCCAGATGGAGAAGACCCAGCGCGAATATTATCTTAACGAGCAGATGAAGGCGATCCAGCGCGAGTTGGGCGAGACTGACGACGCGCGCGACGAGATCATGGATCTGGAGAAGCGCATCCGTAAGACGCGCCTTTCCAAGGAAGCTCGCACCAAGGCCGAGGCCGAGGTCAAGAAGCTGCGCAATATGTCGCCGATGTCGGCGGAATCGACCGTGGTCCGCAACTACCTCGACTGGCTGCTGTCCGTGCCGTGGGGCAAGGCCAAGCAGAAGCCGATCGACCTGGCCAAGGCTGAGGAGATTCTCGAAGAGGATCACTTCGGCCTGGAAAAGGTCAAGGAACGGATCATCGAGTATCTGGCCGTTCAGGCACGCACCGGCAGCTTGAAAGGTCCGATCCTGTGCCTCGTCGGCCCTCCCGGCGTCGGCAAGACCTCGCTGGCCAAGTCCATCGCCAAGGCGACGGGGCGTGAATATGTCCGCATGTCGCTGGGCGGCGTGCGCGATGAGTCCGAGATCCGGGGGCACCGCCGGACATATATCGGCTCCATGCCTGGCAAGATCATCCAGTCGATGAAGAAGGCCAAGACGACCAACGCCTTCGTCCTGCTGGATGAAATCGACAAGTTGGGCGCCGATTGGCGCGGCGATCCGTCTTCGGCCCTGCTGGAGGTGCTGGACCCCGCACAGAACTCGACCTTCGGCGATCATTATCTGGAGGTGGACTACGACCTGTCCCAGGTCATGTTCGTGACGACCGCGAACAGCCTGAATATGCCGCAGCCGCTTATGGACCGGATGGAGATCATCCGCGTCTCTGGCTACACAGAAGATGAGAAGGTGGAGATCGCCAAGCGTCACGTCCTGCCCAAGCAGTTGGCGGACCACGGCCTGAAGGATGGCGAACTGATTGTGCCGGAAGACACGATCCGCGACCTGATCCGCTATTACACCCGTGAGGCCGGGGTGCGTTCGCTTGAACGCGCTCTGGGCGGACTGGCCCGTAAGGCTGTTCGCGAAATGGCCAAGACGGACGCCAAGTCGGTCACCGTCGATAACGCCAAACTGGCTGACTATGCGGGCGTGAAGAAGTTTCGCTACGGCGAGACGGATGAGGAGGATCAGGTCGGCATCGTCACCGGTCTGGCCTGGACCGAGTTCGGCGGCGACATCCTGACCATCGAAGCCATCAAGATGCCGGGCCGCGGTCGCATGACCGTCACCGGCAATCTGAAAGAGGTCATGAAGGAATCGATCTCGGCCGCAGCCTCTTATGTGCGCGCCCGTTCGCTGGCCTTCGGCGTCAAGCCGCCGGTCTTCGAGAAGACCGACATCCACGTCCACGTGCCGGACGGCGCTACGCCCAAGGACGGTCCGTCCGCTGGCGTCGCCATGACGGTGGCCATGGTCTCGGTCCTGACGGGTATTCCGATCCGCAAGGACATCGCCATGACTGGCGAGATCACCCTGCGCGGTCGCGTCACCGCCATCGGCGGCCTGAAGGAGAAGCTGCTCGCGGCCTTGCGCTCCGGCGTAAAGACCGTGCTGATCCCGCAGGAGAATGAGAAGGACCTGGCCGACGTGCCGGATAATGTGAAGTCGGCGCTGGAGATCGTGCCGATCTCCACGGCGGACGAAGCGCTGAAGTGGGCTTTGACCGGCACGCTAACTCCAGTGGAGTGGGACGAGGCTTCCGAGCCGCTTCCGGCTCCGGTTCCGGCGCCTGAAGGCCCGGCCTCTGCCGTCAGTCACTGATCTGTCTGTAATGAGAATGCCGCCGACATCATTGTCGGCGGCATTTTCGTGCGGGGAGGGGGTTCGAATCGGCTTGAACCATTCGCCGGTCGCAGGCATAAGCCCTGCTTCTCTTTCAGGGCGGCTAGCTCAGCTGGTCAGAGCATCTCGTTTACACCGAGAGGGTCGGCGGTTCGAACCCGTCGCCGCCTACCATCGTTCTCCTGTTCTTTAAGGGGGGTGGGGTTAACTTTCGAAAGAAGAGGTTGAAAAACTTCTTGCTTTTGTTGGTTGGTTTCATTAGTTTCCGCGCTTCAATCGAAACGCCGAGCTACGGTTTAGGGGGCAGCCTCGCAGCTAACTCCCGGCGATATTTTGTGGGTTTGAAGGGTTCGCTCTTCGGTTTGCAAAATCTCTGAAAAGAGCGGTTGACATGAGGATCGGGCTTCACTAGATACCCGCCTCCGCCGACGACACCGGCGCTAAACAGGTCGGGCCGCTGATGCGGTTTAGGTCTTTGACATTGTTGATATGGAAAGAGAAAC
>RCMZ01000174.1_pt1 | contig 40513 bp, 34 predicted proteins | sample 2041141 | NCBI WGS metagenome assembly RCMZ01 (sample SAMN09708263, study PRJNA481090) | Wastewater metagenome, whole genome shotgun sequencing project. | biome: sewage; isolation source: Davis station wastewater (DW) | place: Antarctica: Davis Station | collected 2010-03-01 | reverse complement strand
GACGCCCCCAGCGCGGCGGGGCGGCCCTTGCGCGGGGGCGCTGGCGTGTGCCGCGCCAGGTGCCACGCGCGCGCTCAGGTGAGGCTTGCGGGGTCGAAATTGGCGCCGCAAAGAATGAGCGCCACGGTCTCCTGCGGCTGGGGCTTGTAAGCGCCGGTTTGCAATGCGGCCAGGCCCAGCGCGGCAGCGGGTTCCACGGCCAGTTTCAGTTCCTTCCACAGCCACAGTTGCGCTGCGCGGATGGCGTCGTCGGGCAGCAGCAGCGCATCGTGCACGTGGCGCTGGCTCACCTCCCAGCCAATGGCGCCGATGCGGCGGGCGCCCAGCGAATCAGCGGCCACGCCGCCGACTTCCACGTCCACCGGTTGGCCTGCAGCGCGCGCGGCGTGCAAGGTGGGCGCACGTTCGGGCTCCAGCGCGACCACATGGGCGCGGCTCTCCACCCATGCGGCCACACCAGCGATCAGCCCCCCGCCGCCCACGCTGACCAGCACGGTGTCGGGCAAGCGGCCGCCCTGCTCTTCCATCTCCAGCGCCAGGGTGCCCGCGCCCGCCACCACTTCGGGTTGGTCGTAGGCATGGGCTTGCAAGGCGCCGGTGGACTTCTGGCGCGCCACGCAGGCTTCAAAGGCTTCGGAATACGCGGCCCCGGTGACCACCACCTCGGCACCCAGCGCACGCAGCCGGGCGCGCTTGGCCTCGGGCGAGACCTCGGGCACAAAGACCTCGCAGCGCACGCCCAGGGCCTTGGCGGCGGCGGCCACGGCAATGCCCGCGTTGCCGCCGGACGCAATGATCACGCCGCTGTCGGGCACGGGGTTGGCGAGCAGCCGGTACAGCATGCCGCGCGCCTTGAAGCTGCCGCCCACTTGCAGGTGCTCCAGCTTGAGCCAGACCTCGCCGCAATCCACGCCCAGAGATCGGCCAGAAACGCGCATGAGGGGTGTGGTGCGCAAAAAGTCGGGCTGGTTGGCCAGTTGGTGGCGGGCGGCGGCGATGGCGGCGCGGTCGATCATTCAGGGGCTCCAGTGAGGCAAAGGGTGGCAGTGTAGGGGCACACTGCACAGCTTGCTGACCGCAACCGCTTCACATCGATCGCAACACACCGATACACCGCGCTGTGCAAGCGGGCGTGTCATCTGCCGATAACATGGCCAGCGCAGCCGCCAGTGCAAACACCTTTTGCAGGCCTGCCAGCAGGAGATGCCAGCATGTTCTTCGTTTTTGGCCCGTCAGGGCAGATGTACCGGGGGGGGCCAGAGAACCTGGCGCAGATTTCTCCGGTGCGTCGCGTGCAACGGCCCCAGGCACTGCGCACGCGCGCGCTGGACACGCCCGAAGAAGCCTTCCAACCTCTCACCCCCACGGCCTCCCCGCCCCTTCACGTGGCCACACCGGCCAACCTGCGCGCGCAGGACGCGGTGAGCGCCTATGCACAAACCGGCCAAGGCCCCCAGCAGGCGCGCCAGCCGCTCACCCTGGTGAGCGATGTGATGACCACCGGCGCGTTGGGCGTGCCGCCCGAGGTGCGGGTCAACGATGCCTGGCAAACCCTGGCCGAACACCATGTGGCGCAAGCCCCCGTGGTGGATGCCCTGGGCCGTGTGATCGGGCTGCTGCTGCGGGCGGACATGGCGCCGCTGGATTTGTTGCCCGAGCCGGGCGCCGTCAAGGCCGCCATCGACCTGGCGCGCCGCCCGGTGTCAGAGGTCATGGTGAGCCCCGTGCCCACCGTCACCGCCGATACCGAACTGCGCCGCGTGGCCGCCGTGCTGCTGGACACGGGCCTGCCCGGCCTGCCCGTGACCGATGAGGCGGGTGTGCTGGCGGGTTTTATCTCACGCACTGACATCTTGCGTGCGGTGGCGGCCGACCCACCGCTGGATTTGTGGAGCGGGCCTGCGGTCGCGCTGTGAGGCCCTCTGATGACGTGTGATGACGTGTGATGACGTGAAATGACGTGAAATGGCCTTTGATGGCCGGTGGCGACCAGTGGGGTCCTGTGGCGCGGTGCCGGAGCAGGCTTGGCGCCAAAAATATGAGCCCAATGGGCTGCTAGCGCTTATTCAATAAGCGCTAGCAGCTATCAATTAAGAAGCAAAAAACAACGGCAGCAGCATCAACTGACAGCATGGGGGCCCACTGGTGCACAGCGAGCACACATTTATGGCCCGCTATTTCCCCCGCTATGGCCTCCCCGCCTTCAATGCCCGGCGGCCCCGGTCTCTGGCGTGCGGTCCGTGATCGTCAGCCCCGTGGCTGCGTCAATCTTGAGCCCCTTGGGCAGCGGGAACTTGATGGTCTCCTCAATGCCCGCCATGGTGCGCACCGACACGGCGCCCAGCGCCTTGATGCGGTCGATGACCTGCTGTACCAACACTTCAGGCGCCGAGGCCCCTGCGGTCAGGCCCACGCGGGCCGTGCCGTCAAACCACTCGCCGCGCAGTTCTTCGGCACTGTCCACCATGTAGGCGGTGGTGCCCAGCTTGGCGGCCAGTTCGCGCAGGCGGTTGCTGTTGGAGCTGGTGGGGCTGCCCACCACAATCACCACATCGACCTGCGGGCTCAGCACCTTGACGGCGTCTTGCCGGTTTTGTGTGGCGTAGCAGATGTCCTGCTGTTTGGGCTCGCGCACGCTGGGGAAGCGCGCACGCACGGCGGCCGAGATTTCGGCCGCATCGTCCACGCTCAGGGTGGTCTGCGTGACCACGGCCAGTTTTTCGGTCTGCGCGGGCTGCACACGGGCCACATCGGCCACGTCTTCCACCAGGTGAATGCCATGGTCGAGCTGGCCCATGGTGCCTTCGACCTCGGGGTGGCCCTTGTGGCCGATCATGATGAACTCGTAGCCCTCTTTGGCGAGCTTGGCCACTTCAACATGCACCTTGGTCACCAGCGGGCAGGTGGCGTCAAAAATACTGAAGCCACGCGCCACCGCCTCTTGCTGCACCGCCTTGCTCACACCGTGGGCGCTGAAGACCAGGGTGGCGCCGGGCGGCACATCCGACAGTTCTTCGATAAAAATCGCGCCCTTTTCCTTCAGGTCGTTCACCACATAGGTGTTGTGCACGATTTCATGGCGCACGTAGATGGGGGCGCCAAATTTCTGGATGGCGCGCTCCACGATCTCGATGGCGCGGTCCACACCAGCACAAAAGCCACGCGGCTCGGCCAGCAGGATTTCCTGCGGGGACTGCATCACAGCACCCCAATCAGCTCGACCTCAAACGTCACCGGCTGGCCGGCCAGTGGGTGGTTGAAGTCAAACAGCACCGCACCATCGTCACGCACCTGCAGCACCACCCCTGCGTAGCTGCCCTGCCCGTCGGGCGTGGGGAACTGCACCACATCACCCGCGCTGTACTTCTCATCGGGGTCGCCCAGCTCATTCATCAGCTTGCGTGCCACCCATTGCTGCATGTCGGCATTGCGCTCGCCAAACGCCTCGCCCGCTGGCAACTCGAACGTGGTGCGCGTGCCTTCGGCCAGGCCCAGCAGATGCTGCTCCATGGCGGGCGACAGTTGGCCGCTGCCCAGGGACAAGGTGGCGGGTTTGTCGACAAAGGTGTTGATCACATCGCCCGCCGGGCCGGCCAGGCGGTAGTGCAACGTGAGGAAGGAACCGGGCTGAACGGTGGGAAGTGGGGCGGCTGTAGTGGTCATGAAAGTCCCGATAAACTGGCCTGCATTGTAGAAAACCGGGCAAAGCCCTACGCCCGTCGGCCCCCGGCGGGTGCCAAAGACCCAGTGCCATGCCCCTCAAAGACCTGCCCTCCGATGCCCAGCCCCGCGAAAAACTGCTGGCACGCGGCCCCGCCGCCCTGGCTGACGCCGAGCTGCTGGCCATCTTGCTGCGCACCGGCATCGTGGGCAAAGGCGTGTTGCAGATGGCGCACGAGCTGCTCGAGCCCCCCACCGTGGACCCCACCAGCGGCAAAGTGAGCGGTGGCTTCGGCGGCATTGCAGGGCTGCTGCACACCAGCGCAGCCGACCTCACCCGCATCAAGGGCCTGGGCCCCGCCAAACGCGCCGAGCTGGTGGCCGTGCTGGAGCTGGCGCGGCGCGCCCTGGCCCAACAACTGCGAGAGCGCGAGGTGTTCGACTCGCCCGACACCGTCAAACACTACCTGCAGCTGCACCTGGCGGCCAAGGGCCACGAGGTGTTTGCCGTGCTGTTCCTCGACAGCCAGAACCGCCTGCTGGCCATGGAAGAGCTGTTTCGCGGCACCCTCACGCAGACCAGCGTGTATCCGCGCGAGGTGGTGCTGCGCGCCCTGCACCACCAGGCCGCCGCCGTGGTGCTGGCCCACAACCACCCCAGCGGCAGCGTGCAGCCCAGCCGGGCCGACGAGGCCTTGACGCAGACCCTGAAAACCACGCTGGCCCTGGTCGATGTGCGCGTGCTCGACCACGTCATCGTGGCGCCAGGCCAGGCGCTGTCGATGGCCGACAAGGGCTTGATGTGACCCCACCAGCGCCCTCCCCGCCGGAATCACCACCGGCTTCCCCCACCCCAGCGCCCACCGCCTTGCAAGCGGCACTGGCACGGGCGGCGCGGGCGGTGGTGGCAGGCGCCACCGGGCAGCCAGCGACAACGCCGATGCCAACGCCGGTCCACACGGCGCCCGCACCCCGGGCCGCGCGGCGCGCGGGCCTGGGCGACAAAAAGGCCTCGGCCCAAGCGGCCCAGCGGCCCCTGCGCAACCCACCACCCGCTGCATCCAGCGCCAACGCAGACGCCAAAACACCTCGGCGCCGCACCCCGCCCGCCCCACGCCGCCCCAGCGAACGCATCGCCCAACTGCAAGACCTGACCGCCGTGGCCCGCCGCCTGCGCGAGGAGCAAGAGCGCAAAGACGCCGAAGACAAAGCCCGCCGCGAGGCCGCCGCGCGGGCCGATGCCGAGCGCCACCTGTTCAGCCGCAGCGTGGGCCCCATCACCCCCCTGCGCAACCCCAACGTGGCGCGGCTGCGGCGCCACCTGCCCCCGCCGCTGCCCATTCAGCACTGGCTGGACGAAGAGCGCGTGCTGCTCGAATCCATCAGCGACGACTTCGACGTCAGCACCCTGCTGGACACCGACGACCAGCTCAGCTTTCGCCGCCCCGGCATTGGGGTGGAAGTAACGCGCCGCCTGCGCTCAGGCCACTGGAGCATTCAGCGCCAGCTCGACCTGCACGGCCTGCGCGTAGACGAGGCACGCGAAGCGCTGGGCGACTTCATTCGCCATGCCCATAAAACCGGCCTGCGCTGCGTGCGCGTGGTGCACGGCAAAGGCCTGGGCTCCCCGGGCAAAAGCCCCGTGCTCAAAGGCCGCGTGCAACGCTGGCTGGTGCAAAAGAACGAAGTGCTGGCCTTTGTGCAGGCCCGGCCCATGGACGGCGGCGCGGGCGCGCTGGTGGTGTTGCTGCAACCCGTGTTGCACAGACAGCACAGCCAATGATCCCGTCCCATGCTGTGCCCACCGGGCGCCCTGGGCCTGAGCCTGGACGGGTTTTGAACTATCACAGCGCCGGAGAAAGCCTGACAAATAGTGCAGGGCTGACGCCGCAAGCGCTGGTCGCTGCCCATGCCGCTGTAGATACCGTTGTAGATACCGCAGCACATGCGGCCACACCTCCAAGTAACCGCGCCGCCACAGGTTAAAACCTTCTGGGTAACATCAGTCCCCTTTCGCCCCCCCTTTCTCACTTGCGCTGCGCGCACCGCCGCCTTCTTGCGTGGCGCTTGCCCGGCGCGGCCTTTTTCTCATCCGAGAACGCCATGAACCCCACACACCCCTCCTTTCTGAGCCGCATCGCCATGGCGATCGGCAGCTTTTTCGCCATCCTGGGCAATGGTCGCCTGGCCTCTGACATCACCCGCCTGCGCGCTGGTGAGGCCCTGGCCGCCGACGTGCCGCCCGCCGCCGCCAAAGAGGTGCGCATTGAAGTGCCCGTTGAAAAAATCGTCGAAGTCCGCGTGGAAGTCCCGGTCGAAAGGGTCGTGGAGAAAGTCGTCGAAAAGACCGTGACAGTGACCGCGCCCAGCCACACCGCCGCACTGCAGTTGCTGGGCCTGTTGCAGCGCGAAGCCCGCTTTGTGGACTTTGTGCAGGAAGACACCTCGAGCTACAGCGATGCCGACATCGGCGCCGCTGCCCGCGTGGTGCACGAGGGCTGCCGCAAGGTGCTGCGCGCGCATTTCACCATCGCCCCCGTGCGCAGCGAAGCCGAAGGCAGCCGCGTGACGCTGGCCGCTGGTTTTGACGCGACCGAAGTGCGCCTGACCGGCAACGTGGTCGGCCAAGCCCCGTTCACCGGCACGCTGGGGCACCGTGGCTGGCACGTCACAGACACCCGCCTGCCCCTGCTGACCGACGACAAAGCCGCAGCGGTGCTGGCACAGGCCGAGGTGGAGCTGTGACCGTGGACACCACCAACACTTCAAACACGAAAAACACTACAAACTCCATAGCTACAAGTGCATGCACAGCAAGCACTACGGCCCGTTTTAGCTTGGGAATTGACCTGGGCACCACGCATTGCGCGCTGTCGTATGTGGACCGCGCCGCCAGCGACGGCGACAAGGTTGCGCAAGGCGTGCTCGACATTCCCCAACTCACCGGCCCGGCCAGCATCGAAGCCAAGCCGCTGCTGCCCTCGTTTTTGTACCTGCCGCATGAGAGCGAGCTGGCCCCAGGCGACCTGGCCCTGCCCTGGAGCGCAACGCAAGATTTTGCCGTGGGCGAATTCGCGCGCAGCCGGGGCGCAACCACCCCCATCCGCCTGGTGAGCAGTGCCAAAAGCTGGCTGTGCCACCCCGGCGTAGACCGCCGCAGCCCGCTGCTGCCCGCCGACGCACCCGCCGAAGTGCAACGCGTGTCGCCCCTTAACGCGTCGATCCGCTACCTGTCGCACCTGCGCTGGGCCTGGAACCAGGCCCATCCCGAGGCGCCTTTTGACGCCCAAGACATCACCGTCACCATCCCCGCCTCATTCGACCCCGCCGCACGCGAGCTGACGGCCGAGGCCTGCCAGGCCGCCGGTTACCAGCACCTCACGCTGCTCGAAGAACCGCAGGCCGCGCTATACAGCTGGATCCAGGCCAGCGGCGGCGACTGGCGCAAGCAGGTGAAACATGGCGACGTGCTGCTGGTGGTGGACGTGGGCGGCGGCACCACCGATTTGTCGCTGATCGCGGTGCAGGAGCGTGACGGCCACCTGGAGCTGCAGCGCGTGGCCGTGGGCGAGCACATCCTGCTCGGCGGCGACAACATGGACCTGGCCCTGGCCTACGGCGTGGCACGCAAGCTGGCGGCCGAAGGCAAACAGCTCGACGCCTGGCAGACCCGGGCCCTGGCCCACGGCTGCCGCAGCGCCAAAGAGCAATTGCTGGCCGACGAAACCCTGCAGTCCGTGCCCGACAGCGTTCCCGTCGTCGTGCCCAGCCGGGGCAGCAAGCTCATCGGCGGCAGCATCCGCACCGAAGTCACGCGCGCCGAAGTGCTGGCCCTGCTGGTCGACGGCTTCTTCCCCCCGGTGGCGGTCAGCGACAAGCCCGTCACCCGTGCGCGTGGCGCGCTCAAGCAACTGGGCCTGCCCTACGCGCAAGACGCGGCCATCACACGGCACCTGGCCGCTTTCCTGAGCCGCCAGGCCGGTGCCACCGCGCCCATCGACAGCTTGCAAGGCACGCAGCAAACCCCGTCTGGTTCGGGCGCCTCGTTCCTGCACCCCACGGCCATTTTGTTCAACGGTGGCGTGCTCAAGGCACCGCAGATTGAGCAGCGCCTTGTGCAGGTCATCAACGGCTGGCTGGCCGCCGAAGGCGCCACGCCTGCCCGCCTGCTGGAAGGCGCCAACCTCGACCTGGCCGTGGCCCGCGGCGCCGCCTACTACGGCCATGTGGCTGCCTCAGGCCGTGGCGTGCGCATTCGCGGCGGCACGGCGCAAAGCTACTACGTGGGCGTCGAATCCAACATGCCCGCCATCCCCGGCATGGAGCCACCGCTGTCCGCGCTGTGCCTGGCACCGTTTGGCATGGAAGAAGGCACGGAAGTGGCCCTCGACGCACAAGCCTTCGGCCTGGTCGTGGGCGAGCCTGTGCGCCTGCGTTTCTTTGGCTCCAGCGTGCGCCGCACGGACCAGGTCGGCACCTTGCTCGACTTCTGGGGGCCCGAAGAGCTGGTAGAGCTGCAAGAGATTGAAGCCAACCTGCCAGCACAAGGCCGCCAGCCCGGAGAAGTCGTCGCGGTCCACCTGCACGCCCGCGTCACCGACATCGGCACGCTGGAACTCAATGCTGTGCCTGTGGGTGGCAGTGAGCGGTGGAAGGTGGAGTTGGATGTGCGGGCGGAGGCATCAGCCGGTGAAGGCGATCCAGCTATAGATTGACCCAACTTTTGGACTGAGGAGTTAGCGTGAGAGGAAACGTTATTGCGTATATCGAGATGTGCCAAAGGGAAGGCACTAGCCTGCAACGCGGAATGAACTTTCGTTTGAAAGGTCGCCATTCGGTCATCTTGATGTCCGTGCGCCCCAACTCACCTTACCGCGACGAAGTGCAAGACGACGGCACGGTGTTGATCTACGAAGGCCACGATGTTCCCAAATCGCAGGGCATTGCGGACCCAAAAAAGTTGGCCCAACCTGAATGTTTGAGAAGTGGCAAGCTCACTGAAAACGGCAAATTCCACCAGGCAGCCCAACGCCACAAGGCAGGTGAAAAAGGGCCAGATATCGTTCAGGTTTACGAAAAGATCAAAGACGGTATTTGGATAGATAACGGCTTTTTTCACCTAGTCGATTCATGGGTGGAAAACGATGGCGTCAGAGACGTTTTTAAATTCAAACTCATTGCGGTAGAAGGCGTCTCTGACGCTATGGCAGCCGAAGAGACACACATGCAGTTTGCACAGCGCAGTCGCATCATCCCCACCCACGTCAAACTGGAAGTATGGGCGCGTGACGGCGGCAAGTGCATCACTTGTGGCGCCACGGATGAATTGCACTTCGACCACATCCTGCCTTATTCCAAAGGTGGCACTTCACTCAAGGTGGAGAACGTACAACTGCTGTGCGCGCGCCACAACCTGAGCAAGAGCGCCAAGATCCAATAAGACCCGCACGGACACGCCTTCAGGGCTGGGGTGCATCACCTACGACTGAAACAACGTTCATCCAAGCGGATTGCATCAAGCCCATGACGAACGCCCCAGGTAACCCCCATTCCACCAGCGCCTGCCATGTCGTCGGCATCGACCTCGGCACCAGCCACACCGTGGTCGCCCATGCGCCGCTCGATGGCAGCGCGGCCATTGCATTGCTGGCCATCCCGCAGCGCACGGCGGCGGGCGAGGTTCAGGCCCAGCCGCTGTTGCCGTCGGTGCGTTACCAAGCGGCGGTGGGTGAGCTGTCGGCAGACGCGCTGGCGCAGCCCTGGCCTGCGCTTGGGGCCACCGACGACGCGCCCGCGCTGGTGGGGCGCTATGCGCGCGACCTGGGTGCCTTGGTACCGGGCCGCAGCGTGACCAGCGCCAAGAGCTGGCTGTCGCACCCTGGCGTGGACCGCAGCGCGGCCATCCTGCCCTGGGGCGCGCCCGAAGGTGAAGGGGGCGTGGCCAAAATTTCGCCGCTGTGGGCCTCAGCCAGTTACTTGGCCCATGTGCGGGCGGCGTGGGATGCGCAGCACCCTGCGGCACCACTGGCGCAGCAGCGCGTGGTGCTCACGGTGCCAGCATCGTTCGACGAAGGCGCGCGGGCGCTGACGCTGGAAGCCGCGCAGTTGGCGGGGCTGCCCGAGGTGCATTTGCTCGAAGAGCCCAAAGCCGCCTTCCACGACTGGCTGGTGCTGCAAGGCGATCAGGTCAGCGCCGCGCTGCAGGGCTGCGCACAGGTGCTGGTGGTGGACGTGGGCGGCGGCACCACCGACCTGACGCTGATCCGCGTTGACCAGATGAGTGCGCCCGAGGCCCATAACACCCATGGCGCCCCGGGTGGCCTGCCCACCTTGACCCGCACCGGCGTGGGCGAACATTTGATGCTGGGCGGCGACAACATGGACCTGGCGCTGGCGCATTGGCTGGAACCGCAGTTGGCGGGCACCGGCCAGCGCCTGCCCGCCGCGCGGTTTGCGCAGCTGGTGCAGCGCTGCCGCGTGGCCAAAGAGCAGTTGCTGGCGGCCGATGCACCCGAGGCCGCCACCGTGACGCTGCTGGGCGCGGGCGCGCAGCTATTGGCGCAGACAAAATCGGCCACGCTGACGCGCGCGCAGGTGGCGCAGTGCATCGTCGAGGGCTTTTTTCCGCACACGGCCATCACCGACCTGCCCCGGCGGCGCCAGAACGCGCTGACGGCCTTTGGCCTGCCTTACCCGGCCGAGGCGGCCATCACGCGGCACCTGGCCGCGTTTCTGGCGCAGCAGCGCGATGGCTGCGATGCCATGCCCGACACCGTGCTGCTCAACGGCGGCGTCTTCCACGCCCATGCGCTGGCCGAGCGGCTGACCCAGATCTTGTCGGACTGGCGCGGCGCGCCGGTGCGTGTGCTGCACAACCCGCACCCCGACGATGCCGTGGCGCGCGGCGCCGCCGCCCACGGGCTGGCGCGCTGGCAACAGGAATACCAGCAAAAAGAGGCAAAAGAGGCATTAGAGCTTGGTAAACAAGCGCTGGAAGCTATCAAAACAGGAGCAAAACCGCCGCCCATGCCCACCATTGGCGGCGGCGCCCCGCGCAGCTATCTGCTGGTGCTGTCTTCCACACCGAGTGCAGCGCCTCAGGGCATCTGCCTGCTGGCGCGCGGCACGCAGGAAGGCGCCCGCGTGGTGCTGTCGGGCCGGCGCTTTGCGCTGCGACTGGGCCAGGCCGTGCGCTTTGCGCTGGTTGCCAGCAGCCAGCACCGGGGCCTGTTGCCCGGCCAGATCGTGCCGCTGACGGGCGATGGTTTTGTGGCCCTGCCGCCCCTGCCCCCCGTGCTGCCGCGCCCCGAGGGCAGCCGCCAGTCCCAAGTGGACGTGCTGCTGCACACCACCATGACCGAGGTGGGCACGCTGCAGGTGCGCTGCGTGGCGGTGGATGACGCGGAACAGCAATGGGCGCTGGCCTTTGCCGTGCGTGGCACTTCCAAAAACATAGCTGCTAGCGCAGACACAGCAAGCACTACAGGCCAAAAAGACCCAAAAGACTCGCATTCACAAGACACGCGCCTGCCCGAGGCCGTGGCCCTGATCGACCGCATTTTTGGCACCCAGTCGCAGGACGTGACCGCCAAAGAGGTGCGCCTGCTGCGCCCCACGCTGGAGCGCTGGCTGGGCCCGCGCGAGGCCTGGGAGCTGCCGCTGTTGCGCGCTTTGTTCGACGCCCTGCTGGCCCGCGCCAAGCGCCGCCGCCGCAGCGCCGAGCATGAGCGCGTGTGGTTCAACCTGGCCGGCTGGTGCCTGCGCCCCGGCGTGGGCGCCGAGCTGGACGGATGGCGCATGGAGCAGGTCTGGGCGCTGTACGCGCAAGACCTGGCCCACGCCGCCGAGGCCGCCAACCGCACCGAATGGTGGGTTTTCTGGCGCCGCGTGGCGGCGGGCCTGGGCGAAGCGCAGCAAATGCAATTGCTTGAAGACGTGGCGGGCCATATGCAGCAGGCCGTGCAGCGCCACCAGTCCAAAGCCAACCCGCACGGCAGCTACGACGACATGCTGCGCCTGTTTGCCGCTGTCGAGGCCGTGCCCTGGCCCTACCGCCAAGAGATGGGCCAGTGGATGCTGCAGCGCCTGCAGCAACCCGGCGAGAGCGTGCAGACCTGGTGGGCCATCGGCCGCCTGTGCGCCCGCATCCCACTGGCCGCCAACGCCCACCAGACCCTGCCCCCCGAGGCCGTCACCGAGTTTTTGAACGCCACGCTGGCGCAGGACTGGCGCAAGAACGACACGGCCCTGTTCGCCGCCGTGCAAATGGCCCGCATGACCGGCGACCGCGCGCGGGATCTGCCCGATGCGCAACGCGCACAGGTGCTGGACAAGCTGCGCGCCGCCCACGCGCCCGCGCGCTGGATCGCCCTGGTGGAGCAGGTGCAAGCCATGGATGCGCAGGACGCGAAACGCAGCCTGGGCGACAGCCTGCCGCCGGGGCTGGTATTGGTGGGCTGAGCGCTGCGTGCCTTGGTTGAGGCCAAAGACCGAGACCGACACCGAGCAAGGGAAGGCGTTGAATGCAGGGCCGTGGCCCCACCCAAAGAGCAACAAAAAGAGCCCCCAGCGCTTGTCAAACAAGCCCTGGAAGCTCCCTTTTCAGTAGCAGACACGGCCGCTCTGTCTAGCTGTCTACATGCGGGTCCGTGTGCCTGCTCGCCGGCCCTTTGCCTCCGCAAAGCGGGCCGTGAGGACGAGCCCCTGGCCAGCTGGCCAGGGCCAGTCAGCGCACTTACTTGGACAAGTCCACGCCGTATTTCGACGTGCCCTTGCCGGTGCCGTCATCCGCTGCCAGCAGCGAGATGTTGGTCAGGCCCGCAGCTTGCGCCACGGGCAGCGCGTTGGCGCCCGAGCTGAACACCACCGGCCCGGCCACCGCCACCTTGGCAAAGCGCCAGCTCTTGGCTGCACCGTTGGCGGCGCGCGTCACAGCGGGGTTCTTGCGGATGTACTCGATCACCACGTCACGGTTCGCATCGGGCGACGCCCAGATGGTGCCCGAGCCGTCGAGCTTGTCGATGAAGCTCTTGCCGCTGGTGGCGCGGTAGTTGTTGGTGGCGATCACAAACTCCTGCGCTGCGTCGATGGGCTTGCCCAGGTAGGTGAGGTTCTTGATGCGGCTGCCCTTGGCCTGCGTCACGTCAATTTCATACTGCACATCTGCGCTGGTGAACATGTCGAAGTTGTAGCCCGGGAAGCTGCTGATGAGTTGCTGCTCGGTGGTCTTGGCCGGGTCGATCTGGTTGAAGCGCTGGGCGGCGGCTTCGAGCCAGTTCTTGATGTCGCCCCCGTTCACCTTCACCGCATACACCGTGTTGGGGTACAGATACAGGTCGGCCGCGTTGTTGATGGCCAACGGGCCCACGGCCACGTCGGTGTAGTCGGCGCCGCCCTGGAAGCCGCTCTTGAACGGCGCGCTCACCGACAGCACGGGCAGGCTCTTGTACTGCGACAGGTTGGCCTGAATGTACGCCGCCACATAGGACTGCTGGGCCTGGTTCACGATCTGGATCGCACCGGGGTCGCCCACGTCAGCAAACAGCGTGCTCATACGAAAGTCGGTCTTGCCGATCGGCGTTTTCACGTACTGGATGGCGGCCTGGTGCTGCGTTTCAACCAAGGGTGCGATGGTGGGGTCGGCATCCACATAGACTGTGGTGCCCGCAGCGTTCTTGCTCTGGATGTTGCGCAGCTCGCTCTTGCTGGCCGCCTTGTTGACCACCCACTTGCTGCCATCCCATTGCAGCGCCAGTTGCACCACACCCAGCGCCTTGCCCCACGAGCTGGCCATCACAGCCGGCACGCCGTTGATGGTGCCCGCCTTGTGGTCTACACCGGGCAGGTTAAAGCTCGGCGTCGCCGCCGTGTCGGGAAACACGCCGTGCTGGTGGCCCATCACCATGGCGTCGATGCCCGCCACCTTCGAGAGGTACAGGCCGGGGTTCTCCATAGTGGCCGAGTAGGCGGCACTGTCGAGCCCGCCGTGCAGCAATGCCACCACGATGTCGGCGCCCTTGGCGCGCAGCTCGGGCACGTACTTATTGGCCGACTCCACCGCACCTTCGGTAGTGACCTTGCCTTCGAGGTAGCGCTTGTCCCAGTTCATGATGCCGGGCGTGGTGAAGCCGATCACGCCGATCTTGATGGGCAGCTTGACCTCTTTGCCGTCGTTGCCCTTGGCCACCAGTGTGCGTTCCAGCAGTGTGTAGGGCTGCACCAGCGGTTTTTTGGTCTTGTTGCTGATCACATTGGCCAGTACCGCGGGGTAGCCCGCACCCGCGCATTTTTTGGTGGCATCGACACCCTCCACATCCAGCCCACCGCCCAGCACCTGGTTCAAAAACGGCAGGCCGTAGTTGAACTCGTGATTGCCCAGCGTGCCCGCATCAAAGCCCAGCGCGCCCATGGCCTTGAACATCGACAGCTGCTGCGTGCAGGGGATGGGGCTGACGGTGGCCTCGTAGTCGGCCAGCGCAGTGCCCTGGATGGTGTCGCCGTTGTCCACCAGCAGCGTGTTGGCAAACTCTTTGCGTGCGGCACGCACGAGGGTGGCGGTGCGTTCAAAGCCGTAGCTTTTGTCTTCGGCGAGCTTGAAGTAGTCGTAGCTGCGCACGTTGAAGTGCAGGTCGGTGGTCTCCAGCACAGCCAGCGTGGCCGTGGCGCCCGCGTTGGCGTTGTCGCTGCCGTTGTTGTCGCTGCCCCCGCAGGCTGCCAGCAATGCGGCCAACGCCACCATGCCCAAGGCTGCAATACGGCGCGAAATACGCGCGGGTGGAATCAGAAGGCCAAGAGTGCGTTCAGGCATGAACAGTCCCCAGTTGAAACAAGGGACCGAGTGTGGGGGCCGGGTTTGACAGCGGTGTGACGGGGCCGCCGGGTCGGGGCACCACCACCACCACCACCTGCTAAAGGGCCTGCCCCTGAGCCGCGTCAGACGATGCGATACACGTCGCCGTTGTGTGGCGAGGCGCTTTCGTGGAACAGGTCTTCGAGGAACTGCGCCAGCTCATGCTCTTGCACAAAATCAGGAATCACAAAGCCCGAAGGCGTGCGCTTGCCATCGGAGCCCACGCGGTAAGCCTGCCACAGCGCGCCCTCGCGCCGCACCTCAACGATGCGGCCGAAGACGTTGAAGCGGGGGTGCAAAGGGGCGCTCATCCAGCGGCGCTCAGAGCGATCGTGAGCGGGTCGCCGGTGGCAATCAGGTCCACTTCGACCGTCGCATTCTTGGGCAGTTGCAACACGCCCACCGACGTGCGCGTGTGCGCGCCCGCGTCCCCCAGCACGGTGAACAGCAGGTCCGAGGCACCGTCGGCCACCTCGCTTTGCTGCGTGAAGGTGGGCGCCGACTGCACATACACGGTGATGCGCAGGATGGACTGCACCGCATCGAGCGAGCCGAGCGCGCGCTGCAACAGCGCCAGCGCGCGCATGACGCAGACCTTGGCGGCTTTCTGTGCGTCGGCCAGCGAGGCCTGCGCGCCCGCCGCGCCCGTAACGACCACGGTATCCCCCACGCGCGGGATTTGCCCGCTCAGGTAGATGTGGCGGCCATCGCGCACCAGCGGCACATAGTTGCCGCCAATCTTGATCTCGCCGTCAAAGCGGTAACCGAGGGCCTGTGCCTGCTCCAGAAAACGTGCATCGCGTGACATGAAAAGTGGATCTCCTGAAAAATGAACACCAGCGCGGCGCCACCCGGTGGTTGGCTCGCGCGATCTACATGAACCGTGCAAAAGGGTCCACCTGCGAGGCGATCGACACCGCCCCCGGCGCGACACCCCCATCGCGCCGTGCAGACTCTGGCCCCGCAGCGACTGGCACCACCGCCAAGGGCTGCATGCGCCGGCCATACACACGCTGCACGCGGTCGTCGAGTGTGGGGTGAGTGTCCAGCCAGCGCTCCATGCGGCTGCCACCGTCCACATCCACCAGCAGCATGTGTTGCACAGACGGATGGGCCAGGCCGGTGTGGACAGGGTTCTCGGCATAACCTGCGGGGGTGTCCCGCCGCTGGGCCATGACCTTGCGCAGCACGCCGCCCAGGCCGTCCTTGCTGCGCGTCCACTGCACCGCGCGGGCGTCGGCCAGGTATTCGCGCTGGCGCGATACCGCAGCCTTGAGCATGCGGCCGGTCAGCCAGCCTGCAAAGCCGGCCAGCATGATGGCCGAGCCAAACCACCAGGCCAGGCCACGGCGCTCGCGCATCGTGTCACCAAAGTTGTAGACCAGCTCCAGCCCGAACACCATGCCGGCCAGCCGCATCTTCAGGCGCGTGTCGCCCTCGTGCAGATGGCTCAGCTCGTGCGCCACCATGCCCTGCATTTCTTCGCGGGTAAGGTAGTCCAGCGCACCCTGCGTGACGGCCACCACGGCGTCGCTTTCGTCCCACCCGGCGGCAAAGGCGTTGATGGCATCGGTGCGCGGCATCACCATGACCTGCGGGCGCTGCATGTGCGCGGCAATGCACAGCTCATCAACAATGTTGGACAGCCGCTGCTCGGCGTGCGATAGCGTGGGCCGCAGCTCGCGCGCGCCCACGCGGCGCGCCAGCTTGACGCCGCCCGCGCGCAGATTGGATGTCTCCACCCACCAGCCACCCAGCACCAGCAGCAGCGACACGCCCACATTGGCCGCCAAAAAACCTTGGGGGAAGTCCAGACGCACCGGCAACACCGCCGCCATCAGCAGCCAGGCCAGCGCCAGTGCGGCATGCACGGCCACCACCAGCACTACAACCGCAATGGCAAAACCCAGCAGCAGGCGGCGTGTCTCGCTGCGGGCGTCCTCTTGGTGGTCCCAGAATTTCATGGTGTTATTGGCAACAGTGAGCAGATCAGGAATATGCATCCTGAATGGCGATCTATTCAGCCCGGATTCTCTTCAGCCATACCCAGAAGGCAGCCCACCAGAACATCCCGGCGGACAAAAGATGAGGGATCAGCGCAAGGCAAAAACCGACTGGGTCTTTGCTCAATAGAAAAATTCGCCCGTTCCCATGTTTCGCCAGAGCCTCCAGGCGTCCGTCCACGACTGACGAAGCAATGCCCCAGGAAAACAGGGTCGCAAAACCGACAAGGATTACGACGGAGATCCAATATCCCGTCTTTTCAGGGCCACTCATCCCATGAACTCCCCTCAATTCAGAACTTCACCTGGGGCGCGGCGCGCTCTTCCTCGTTGCGTGTGGATTCGAGCATGGGCACGGTGGGGAAACCCAGCAGGCGCGCCACGATAAGGTCGGGGAACTGCGTGGCCGCGTCGTTGAACTCCAGCGCCTGGTCGTTGTAGGCCTGGCGCGCAAAGCCCAGGCGGTTTTCGGTGCTGGTGAGCTCTTCGGACAGCGACTGCATGGTGGCGTCGGCCTTGAGGTCGGGGTAGGCCTCGGCCACCACCATCAGGCGCCCCAGGCTGCCACCCAGCACGCCTTCGGCGGCAGCCAGCGCACCCATGGCGCTGGCGCTTTCGGGGCTGGCGCGCACGGCGGCGGCAGCGCCCTGGGCCTGGCCTCGGGCCTTGATGACGGCTTCGAGGGTGGCGGCTTCGTGGGCCAAGTAGCCGCGAGCGACCTCCACCAGGTTGGGGATCAGGTCGTAGCGGCGCTTGAGCTGCACGTCGATCTGGCCCAGTGCGTTGGCAATGCGGTTGCGCAATTGCACCAGGCGGTTGTAGACCGTGGCCGCCCACACCAGCAATGCCACCACGATGCCAAGGACGATCCACCCAGTTGCTGACATACCTCACCTCCTGCTTTATTGGTGGGGCATCTTAACGGGCGGTGGCACGGTGCCCGCCAAACGCCAGGCCACGCCCGGCACCTAGTCGGCGACGACGGCGCCCTCAAAACCCAGGGTCATGGGTTGCTTGAAATCGCCCTTGTTGTGCAACCCCTGCGGAACGAGCCGCAGGTTGCGGGCACTGAAGTACAGGTACTTGTTGACCTGCGTCACCGTCACGGTGCCAGACTGCTCTGCGCTTTGCCAACCCAACAGCTTGTTGTTAGCCGAGTCCATGAAAGACACAGCCGCTTTCTTCTGGCTGGCGTTGGCCTTGGTCCCCACCGTGTAGACACCCGATGCGGGCCGGCTGGTGCCAAAGTCGACTTCAGCCAACTGCAGCTGGGAACTGGTGGCAAACACAAACGACGCGGGAGTGGTCATGTACTCCAGCCCGGACTTGAATGCGTAGCGTGTCTTGGCGGCATTGGCGACCTTTGCGCGGACCTCGCCAAAGTTGTGCCAGCCATTGGGCCCCGCATAGAGCTTGCTTTTGGGGTTGGTGAAGCGGTCGTCCGATGCGCTCGGCACGTTGCTCCAGATGTCACTGCCTGCGGGTGCAGGCTGCGCGTGGCCCAAAACGCAAGCCAGAAGGCCCGCACAGAAGACAAGGGAATGTTTCATGGGAGGACGTCCTGGACCGTTGGAATAGGGAAGGAAAGTCCGGCCACGGTACCACCGCATGCGGCAAAAGGCTACGAATTTTTTGGTGTTTTTGGCACCTGGCGCTTATCCATAAAGCGCTGACAGCTACACATTTAGGAGTAGCCGCTCCAGCGACGGGAAAGGTAGGAATGCCCCGAGGCCGCCTCAGTAACAGCGAGTGTGCCCAAGGCACCCCAGGTGCTTCACACCCCCTTGTTGCGCATCCAGTCGGCGGTGCCCATGAAGCTGTCTTTCAGCCGCGCGCGCAAGTCGGTGGGCACACCGGTTTCGCCCATGGCCTGGTCCATGCAGGCCACCCACTGGTCGCGCTCTTTGATGCCGATGGCAAACGGCATGTGCCGGGCCCGCAGCCGGGGGTGGCCAAACTGGTCGGTGTAGTACGACGGGCCGCCCAGCCAGCCGCACAAAAACATGAAGAGCTTTTGGCGGGCACTCTCCAAGTCACTGCCATGGGCCGCGCGCAGTTCGGCGTAGCCGGGCTCCAGGTCCATCAGGTCATAAAAACGCTCGGTGAGCGCACGCACGCGGCTTTCGCCGCCGATCCACTCAAAGGGTGTGGTGGCAGCCACGGGTTCGCTGTCGACGTTGCCGGCGCTCTCGCTGTTGCTAGTACCAGATGCAGAAGTATCAGAATTCATATCAAAACAGGCTGTAGCGCTTATTCATCAAGCGCTAGCAGCTATCAAAATCATACCAACAAGGCCCGCACTAACGCTGCAGCGGTGCTGCAACGGTGGCCTGCAATAAATCGGGTAGGTGGACACGCTCGCACTCACTCGGCAGAGCGCCGCAGCGTATCGACCACCGGGCGCTGCAGCACCTCGCGCAGCCCCCACCAGCCAGCCGCCAATGCCAGCACCGCGCCCGCCAGCGCACCGACCAGCGGCACCCAGGGCGACGCCGTCCAGGTGAAGTCAAACACGAAGCGCGCCAGTGCCCAGCCCACGCCCACCGCCACCGAGCTGGCCAAAAACCCCGCCAACAGCCCCACCCCCACCAACTCGGCGCGCTGCACGTTGCGCAGCAAGCTGGCGCGCGCGCCCACGGCCCGCATGATGGCGTACTCCCGCGCGCGCTCTTCGCGGGTGGCGGTGACAGCAGCAAACAGCACAACGAGCCCTGCGGCCAGCGTGAACGCAAACAAAAACTCCACTGCGCGAATCACCTGGTCGAGCACCCGCTGCACCTGGGCAATGGTGGCGCCCATGTCCACATTGGTGATGTTGGGGAATTGGCGCACCAGCGCGTTGTCGAACCCCGGCGTATCGGGGGCGCGGTAGGCTGCAAGGTAGGTGACCGGCACGTCCTTGACGGTGGCCACCGGGTACATCACGAAAAAGTTGGCGTGCATGGAGCCCCAGTCCACCTTGCGCAGGCTGGTGATGCGCGACTCGGTTTGCACGCCCCCCATGTCGAACTGGAGCCGATCGCCCAATTGCAGCCCCAGCGTGGTGGCAATGCCCTCCTCAACGCTGATGGCACCTTCTTCGCCAGCGGTCCACTGGCCTGCCACGATCTGGTTGTGTGGCGGGGCCTCCTGCGCATTGGAGAGGTTGAACTCGCGGTCCACCAGGCGCTTGGCGCGGTCATCGGTGTATTGGTCGGGGCCCACGGGTTTGCCGTTGACGGCCACCAGGCGGCCCCGAATCATGGGGTACCAGTCGTATTGGGCTACCCCCCCGTCTTTGAGCGCCTGTAAAAACGCGTCCGACTGGTCGGGCATCACGTTGATGACAAACCGGTTGGGCGCATCGGGCGGCGTGGCCTTGCGCCAGCTGTCCACCAGGTCGGTGCGCAGCAGCACCAGCAGCACCAGGGCCAACAGGCCCACCGCCAGGCTGCTGACCTGCACCACGGCATACGCCGGGCGCGCCGAGATCTGCCGCGTGGCCAGCACCAGCCAGCGTGGTGCTGTGCTCTCGTTCACGCTCTTGCGCAACAGCTTGACAGCCACCCACGACAGTCCCGCAAACAGCGCCACCGCGCCCGCAAAACCACCCACGGCAATCAGGCCCAGCTTGATGTCGCTGCTCACCGTGAGCAACAGCGCGGCAAAGCCCGCAACGCCAATGCCCAGCACCGCCAGCGATGTGGGCTTGAGCCCACCCACATCACGCCGAATCACCCGCAGCGGTGGCACCTGGGCCAGTTGCAGCACCGGTGGCAGGCCAAACGCAAACAACAGCGTCAGCCCCATGCCCAGGCCAAACGCCACGGGCCACAGGCTGGGTGGCGGCAACGCCGATTCGACCAGGCCCGCCAGCAGCAGCACAAAGGCGTAGTGCACAACGTAGCCCAACGCCACCCCCAGCGCGCTGGCAAACAGGCCAATCAGGGCGAACTCGGTGGTGTAGGCGCCCGCGATGGTGCGCTGGCTTTGGCCCAGCACGCGCAGCATGGCCGACGCATCGAGGTGCTCGGCAGCGAAGCCCCGCGCGGCCAGCGCCACCGCCACCGCCGACAGCAACGCCGCCAGCAAGGCCACCAGGCTCAAGAATTTTTGCGCGCGGTCCAGCGTCTGGCGCATCTCGGGGCGGCCGCTTTCGAGCGACTCCACGCGCACACCGTGCACCTCGGGCTTTTTGGCCTCCGCCACGGCCCACTCGTTGAACGCCTTGACCGCAGGCGCCGCGCCTGTCACCGCAAAGCGGTACGTGAGGCGGCTGGCCGGCTGCACCAAGCCGGTGGCCGGCAGGTCGCGTTCGTTGACCATCACACGCGGAGCAAAACTCATGAAGCCTGCGCCCCGGTCGGGCTCAATGACGATGATGCGGGCAATGCGCAACTGGCCGTCGCCCAGCAGCAGTTTGTCGCCCATGGAGAGATTCAGCGATTCGAGCAAGGGTGCGTCTACCCACACATCCCCCGGTGCCGGGATGTCGCGCGTGGATTGGTCCAGCGCCCCGGGGGCATCGGCCACGGTGAGGCTGCCGCGCAGCGGGTAGCCCGGCTGCACGCTCTTGAGCGCCACCAGCTTGCTGGCACCGCCCTGCGCATCGCTGGCGCGGCCCATGGTGGGGAAACCGATCGTGGTCACCGCCTGCAAACCCAGCGCCCGGGCGCGTTCGACAAAAGCGGCCGGTGTGGGGTTGTCGCTGGCCACCACCGCGTCGCCGCCCAGCAGTTGCAGGGCATCGCGCTGCAGCCCGCCCTGCAGGCGGTCGGCAAAAAACCCGACCGAGGTGAGCGCCGCCACGGCCAGCGTGACCGCCACGATGAGCAAGCGCAATTCGCCCGCGCGCAGGTCCCGGGCCAGGGTGCGCCAGCCAAGGCGCAAAAAAGTCAGATTCATGGCATGAACCTTATCGCAAAGCAAGCGGACCAGCGGCCCGTGGGGTGTTTGGCGCTGCGGCCGTTAGAACACAAACACGTTCTTAGAGACCGCCAGTGGCAACGGCCCCTTGCGTGGCTTTGGGCGGCCCGGGCACGGCAGGGGTTGCGTCCAGGCGCAGCTCCAGCGCGCGCAACACGGGGGCAATCTGCGGTCCCACGCGGATCTGGGGGTTCGAGAACCCATCGGCCTTGCCCGCCTCAACCTCGCGCTGGGCGATGAGCGGAACCGCCTTGGCAAACGCATCGGCAAACGAATGGGTGGTGCGCAGTTGCTCATCAAAAACAGCCCGCCCGAAGAAGGTGAGCGCAGAACGCGTGCCGCAGCCATAGGAAGTGTGCGTGGCGTCGGCGGCGGTCATGACCAAGGTGCTGTCCGTGCTCAAGGGCGCGATCCAGCCGCCCGAATAGCAGGCCGAGACGGCAATCACACGGTTGCGGATGCCAGCCGCATCGAGCGCGGCGCGCAGCATTTCGGGCGTGGCGGGCGCCACCTCCAAAGGCCAGTTGGCTGCGGCCAGCTCGTGGTTGCGGGCCCCGTGGGACGTCATGTAAATCACCAGCACGTCGTTCTCGCGGTCCATGCGGGCACCCAAAGCAGCCACCGCGCGCTGCAGGTTCTCCGGCGTGGCCCAGGCATGGGTGGCGGCGGTGTCGGCATGGTTGAGCAGGTGGATCACGCGGCCCCGCGCGTCAAACCGCTCTTGCAGCAGCGTGCTGACCATGGTGCTCTCGCGGCGGAACACGTTCTCATCGGCATACGGCGCAAACACCAGCCCATAGACATCCACCACACCGGGGCGCTCTGGCAGCAGTGCGTCGACTTGGCCGTGCCACAGGGCTTGCTGGCCTTCAAATACGGCCTGCGACAGCGCCAGGTGGGGGGGCTCTTCTTCGGGCAATGGCTCTTCTTGCTCCTGTGCCGCACCGTCAGCCGGGCCACCCAAAACATCGGCCACAGACGGCCCACTCGCCTCCCACGGCTGGTCCGGCACCTGCCACGCGCCCACCCCGATGACACCCACCAAACCCAGCGCAAATATCGCCGTGCGCCAGCGCGACTGGATGAATCGACCCGTCAAAACCACCAGCGCAGCAAGCATCCACAGCGTGAGTCCGCCGACTGCGGCGAGAAGAACAACCTCGGCGACCAGCGCAGGCGACTGGGCCGCCGCAGCCCATGCCCCATACATCAGCAATACGGGCGGCATCGGTGCCACGACCGACAGCCCATACCAGGCCGCAAGCCCGCCCGACAAAGGGCCTTCGCGATCAGAATCACCAGAGGCCGCGCCCGGCAGCACACCAGACGAAGAACCCGCCAAGGCCACGCGGCCACGCTGTGCCCGTTCCATGGCCCACCATCCCAGCCACAGCAGTGCCAGCGTGCTCCACATAGGCGCCAGCCAGCCCCGCACATTGAACTCGGCCGCACCCACCATCTGCCACCGCGATGCGCCCACCACCAACGCAGAACCGATCAGCGTCAACCACAACGATTGCCACGGCGTGGGGGTGGCAGCAGCGGTGCGAGGCTTCAGAAAAACCGTGGCGCGCAGGCCTTCGCGCATCCAGGCCCACAGCGGTAAACGTACCGGCGCCACGGCAGGTACCGGCAGTGGTGGCGGAGGAAAAAGGGGCCCCGCTTCGGCATGCAGGGGGATTTCGATCTTGGCGAGCTCAGGGCTCCATTGGCTGGGCAGGGTGTCGGACCAGGTGTTGTTGCTGGCGTTCGGATCTTTCATGCGCGCATCATGCCATCGAAGGAAGACGGAAACAGGCGCCAAGGCAAGCACACCGAGCCCCCCAAAGAGGGGTTGTGCCATCTATAGTGCGCGCATGAAATCTCAGTCGCTCCCGCTCCAAATTCGGCCCGCATCTGCCGCTGACGTCAGCGCAATGTTCACCGTCAGAGCGTCGGTCGCAGAGAACACCATGAGCCGTGAAGAACTGGCAGCAATTGGTGTAACGCCGGAGGCTATCGCTTTGGCGGTCCGCAGCGCACCTTGCGCGTGGGTCGCAATGGCCCATGAGGAAGTCGTTGGCTTCGCCATGGTCGACTTTGACGACGCATGCTTGTTTGCGTTGTTCGTGCGGCCCGAGCATGAGGGCCGGGGCATTGGCACGCGTCTGACCCAGGCATGCGAGCAAGCGTTGTTCGAGAGGCACCCTCGCGCGTGGCTTGAAACCGCCCAAGGCAGCCGCGCCGCACGCCTGTATCGCCACCTTGGGTGGGGCCATGAGGTGGATATTGGGGGCGGCGATATTCGACTAGAAAAGCAGCGACGCTGAACGCTCGCCGCCGAGGGCGGCCGCACGCAAAGCCAACCCCGTCAAGGCCCCATGGGCTTGGCCAGCCCTGGCACCACGGGCGGCTGCGCCAGCTCAGGCTGCAACACCAACCGGTGCGCGCCGCTGTAGCACATGAACCGGCGATTGGTGGCGCGGCCGATGGCACACAGCCCCAATTGCTGGGCCACCGCATGACCCATTTGTGTCATTCCACTGCGCGACACCACGATGGGCACGCCCATCTGCGCCGATTTGATCACCATCTCACTCGTCAGCCGGCCGGTGGTGTAGAACACCTTGTCTGCGCCCGACATGGGCGATGGCGATGCGCCCTGCCCTGCGGCGCTGGCGGAGTCCTTGCCTGTCTCGTTTCCCCGATCACCAGTTTCGGGGTTCATCCACATCCACCCGGCAATGGTGTCAATCGCGTTATGGCGCCCCACGTCTTCCACAAACGTCAGCAGCGCCTCACCCTGGAACAAGGCGCACCCGTGCACCGACCCTGAGGACTTGTAAGTGGTCTCCTTGAGGCGAATGGCATTGACGATGCCGTAAAGCTGCCCCTGGGTGATGCGGGCATCAGGCAAGGAGATGCGGTCCACTTCGTCCATGAGCCCACCAAACACGCTGCCCTGCCCGCAGCCCGTGGTCACGACCTTGCTCGCGGTGCGCTCTTCGATGCGAGCGATGCCATGGCGGGTGCGCACGGCGGCGGCATGGACGTCCCAGTCGACGGTGATGGACTCGATGTCAAACACCGAATCCACCAGCCGCTGGTTGCGCAGATAGCCCAGCACCAACAACTCGGGGTGGGCGCCCAGCGTCATCAGGGTGACCAACTCACGCTTGTCCACATAGAGCGTGAGCGGCCGCTCTGCAGGGATCTGGACCTCTTCGTGTTGGCCCCACTCGTTCACCACCTGCACCGCGTGGGTGAGAGGCGCCCACGCAGCCGTCAGCCGTGGCAATGACGACGCTTGGGGCCGTGAAGGCATGTCCGCGTCAGCAACAGAGGAAGAACTAGGAGTCATGGTTCCAATATACCTATGCGCACTCAGGGAGTGCGCAGCACAACACCCCTATCGGCAACGAGCCGTCGCGCAGTCCTGCAATGCCCTGAATGCCGCAGCCTGCGACTTCGCAACCTGGCCTATTGAAAAAGCCGCGCCCATATTGATGGAACGCGGCGTTGAGAGAACAGCGAACAAGCCCGGCTGAGGGAATGGCTCCACGCAAACACCCCACGGGCCCGAAGGCAGCCCCGTCAGGATTTCGGCGCCGGCGTGGTGGCAGCCGGACTTGAGGTGCTGGGCGGGCTGGTGGCCGTGCCGGGGGGCGAGTGTGCGCCAGACGCTTCAATGGGCTTTGACTCTGGAGGCGTGTACGCAAACGGGCCGGGAGCGGTGCACGGTGCTGGCGCAGTAGGTGTCGCCGCCGTCTTTCGATAGCGGGCTGCCAGGCGGTCTTGCACGACGCACAGCTTGTAGCCATCCACTTTCCCGGCCCATGCGGCTTTGGCCGCGGCCTCGGCCGCTTTGGCAGCCGCCTCGGGCGACGGTGCGGGCAGCTTGGCCATGGCAATGGAGCACACGCCGGTCGCGCAAAACGCCAGCACCAGAGAACGAATAGAAAAGGCCATGTTCAATACCTCATACCTGCGCGGGCTGGCCCGCAGATGGTGCCGCCGCAGCACCCGCTTGCGCTTCGTCGCTGCGCTGCCGCGGGATCTTGCCTGCCTGCACGTCGTCATACCAAAGCTGGTGGTGTTCTTGGGCCCAGCCGTCGCTCACATAACCCGTTTTCATCGCCTTGTAGGCGCCGCGCATCCCCACCGTGCCCATGTAGATGTGGCCGCAGATGAGCGCCATCATCCAGATGGCGAGCGTGGCATGAACCATGTGGGCCATCTGCATGTCGCTTCGCACGTCACCCAGTCCGGGGATCAGCTTGTTGAGCACCAGCCCTGTCACCACCACAAAAATACCGGGGATGGTGATGCCCCACCAGAACAGGCCTTTTTCTCCCGCGTTGAAGCGGTGCGAAGGCACCTGATGGTCACCCCCGAGCATGCCGCCCGCCTTCGTCAGCCACACAAAATCGGCACGGTTAGCGATGTTGTCTTTCACGAAGGTCACCACGATGACCAACAGCGACACCGCAAACAAGGGCCCCATGAAGTTGTGCACGTATTTGAGCGCATAGGTCAGCCAGCCAAACAACGCGGCGCCGATCACGGGAAGCAAAAAGAACTTGCCAAATGCCATCACGATGCCCGAAACCGCGAGCGCACAAAAAGCCAAGGCATTGGACCAATGGGCCGCGCGCTCAAACGGTGTAAACCGCTCGATGCGACGCCCACCGGCCTGCGAATGGTCGTGCCCCATCGGCCCTTTGACAAAGTAAAAGATCGCGAGGGCCAGCAACACGATCGCCAACAGTGCAGCACCGTAAGGAATGATCCAGTGGTTGCGCACCTGGCGCCAGGCTTCACCCGCATTGGTATAGCGCGAACCCGGGTACTGCACAAAAGGCTGGATCAGATTGCCCGCCTCTGGGGCTTGGGTTTTGGGCAGGCTGCTGTAACCCGTCACACCCTTGCCCACGTCGCGCCACATTGGCGCGTTGTTGCCCGGCTGCACCTTGGCACGTTCGCCATTCGTTTGCCCGGCATACCCGGCCAGTGAACTGGCATCAGGTTTGACTTCAAAGATGTTCTGGCTCTTGATGCCACCGGGCGCAGCAGAGGCCTGTGCATCAGGCGCCACCATGGGCGCGGGGGCATCGGCCGCTGCGGGGGCGGCGCCTTGGGCCAGCGCCCCTGCGCCCCACGCCACGCTGGTAGCGACTGCCAAGGACCACACAAAGTGTTTCATGGCGGGCCTCACTTGGACTGAACGCGGGTGTACTCGTTCTGGCCGTAGAGCTGGCGGGCCTTCAGTTCGGCTTCCCAGCTGACTTTGTCCCCGGCTTTCCAGCCCGGTTGCACGAAGTTGCTACCGGTTCCTGCATAGGGCGGCGCATCCGTGCGAATGCCCTCTCCGGTCTGCGGCTTTTCACCGCAAGCAGCCAGTGCTGCGACCGCCAAGGCCGCGACAGGGATCAGTTGAAGCGTGCGACGGGTCATGACTTGCCTCCCGCAGGTTGCCCTGCCTGCTGCGAACCATAGGCCGTGCCCCAGCCCCAGACTTCAGCCCCCTTGCCGCGCTGAACCACGCGATTGCGGAAGATATCTGCCACGACATCGCCATCGCCCGCCAGCAACGCCTTGGTGGAGCACATCTCGGCACAAGCCGGCAGCTTGCCTTCGGCCAGACGGTTGCGGCCGTACTTATCAAACTCGGCCTGGCTGCCATGTGCCTCGGGGCCACCCGCGCAGAAAGTGCACTTGTCCATCTTGCCGCGCACCCCGAAGGTGCCCTGCGATGGAAACTGCGGTGCGCCAAAGGGGCAGGCATAACTGCAGTAACCGCAGCCAATGCACACGTCTTTGTCGTGCAGCACCACACCCTCTTCGGTGCGGTAAAAACAGTTCACTGGGCAAACTGCCATGCAAGGCGCGTCGCTGCAATGCATGCAGGCAACAGAGATGGATTTTTCGCCAGGAACGCCGTCATTGAGCGTGACCACTCGGCGGCGGTTTACGCCCCAGGGCACCTCGTGCTCGTTCTTGCAGGCAGTCACGCAGCCGTTGCATTCGATGCAGCGCTCTGCGTCACAGATGAATTTCATTCGTGCCATGTTGTGTCTCCTCGCGCAGCGATCAGGCGCGTTCCACGTTGCAGATCGTGGTCTTGGTTTCTTGCATCATGGTCACGCTGTCGTAGCCATACGTCGTTGCCGTGTTGACAGCCTCGCCACGCACGATAGGCGCCGCCCCCTTGGGGTAGTAAGCGAGCATGTCGGCGCCCTGCCAGCGGCCCGAGAAGTGGAACGGCATCCACACCGTGTCGGGCGCGACGCGCTCCGTGACAAGCGCCTGCACGTTGAGGCGGGCACCCGTGGGCGAACTCAGCCACACCCGTTCGCCGTTGCGAATGCCGCGATCTGCCGCCGTCTTGGGGTTGATCTCGACAAACGACTCTTGCTGCAGCTCTGCCAGCCAGGGGTTGGAACGGGTTTCCTCGCCACCCCCTTCGTATTCGACCAGGCGGCCCGAGGTCAGAATGAGCGGGAATTTCTCGAAGACCTTGTCGGCCATGTTCTTGTCCTGCACGCTCTTGTAGAGGGTGGGCAGGCGCCAGAAGGCCTTCTTGTCGTCGTGCGTGGGGTACTTGGCCACCATGTCGGGACGGGTTCCGAACAAAGGCTCGCGGTGTTGCGGAATGGCATCTGGGAAGTTCCAAACCACCGCACGCGCCTTCGCATTCCCGAACGGATGGCAGCCATGAACCTGCATGACGACGCGCTGAATGCCGCCGGACATGTCGGTTTTCCAATTCTTGCCATCGGCCTTGGACTTTTCGGCATCCGTCAGGTCGTCCCACCAGCCCAATTTCTTGAGCAGCACGTGATCGAACTCGGGATAGCCTGTGGTGATGTCTGCACCCAGGGAATGGGAACCATCCTCGGCCAAAAGGTTGACGCCGTCCTTTTCAACGCCAAAGTTGGCGCGGAAGTTTCCGCCACCCTCCATCACATGCTTGGAGGTGTCATACAGATTCGGAGAGCCGGGGTGCTTGAGCTCTGGCGTGCCATAACAAGGCCACGGCAGACCAAAATAGTCGCCCGCGAAGTCGTAGCCGGTTTCCTTGTCCTTGCCACCCTTGGCCTTGAGGGTCTTCACGTCGAACAGATGCATGTTCTTCATGTGGGCCTTCAGGCGCTCAGGGCTTTGGCCGGTGTAGCCGATGGTCCACATGCTGCGGTTGATTTCACGCAGGATGTCTTCAACCACGGGTTCGTCCAGCCCCTTGACCTTCTGCAGCTTGTAGTTCTTGACCAGCTCTTTGTCAAAACCCAGTTTCTGGGCCAGCTGGTACATGATCATGTGATCAGAGCGGCTCTCCCACAAGGGTTCAATGACCTTCTCACGCCACTGAATGGAACGGTTGGACGCCGTGCACGACCCACTGGTTTCAAACTGCGTTGCAGCGGGCAGCAGATACACAGCGCGGTTCGGATTGAGGTCTTCAGCCTTGCCGGGCATGGCCGCCATGGCCGCTGTGGCCGATGGGTAGGGGTCCACCACCACCAGCAAGTCCAGCTTGTCCATCGCGCGCTTCATTTCCAAACCGCGCGTTTGCGAGTTGGGCGCGTGGCCCCAGAAAAACACCCCGCGCAGATTGGCGTCTTGGTCGATCAGCTCATTGTTCTCCAGCACACCATCGATCCAGCGCGACACTGTGATGCCATTCTTGGTCATCATTGCGGGCGAGGCGTACTGCTTCTTGATCCATTCGTAATCGACCCCCCAGGCGCCTGCAAAGTGCTTCCAGGACCCTTCGGCAAGGCCGTAATAGCCAGGCAGTGAATCCGGATTGGGGCCAACATCCGTGGCCCCCTGCACGTTGTCGTGGCCCCGGAAGATGTTGGTGCCGCCGCCCGATTTACCGATGTTGCCCAAGGCCAGCTGCAAGATGCACGATGCGCGAACGATGGCATTGCCAATGGTGTGCTGCGTCTGGCCCATGCACCACACGATGGTGCCGGGGTTGTTGTCGTGCAGCATCTTGGCGACCTTGAAAACCTGGTCTTCCTTGACGCCACAGGCCTCTTCGACCTTGTCGGGGGTCCACTTGGCAAGGACTTCGTCGCGCACCTTGTCCATGCCGTAGACACGGTCGTTGATGTACTTCTTGTCTTCCCAGCCGTTCTTGAAGATGTGGAAAAGCACACCAAACAGAAATGGAATGTCGGTGCCCGAGCGGATCCGCACGAATTCGTCGGCCTTGGCTGCTGTGCGGGTGAATCGTGGGTCCACCACGATCATCTTGCAGCCGGTTTCCTTGGCGTGCAGCATGTGCAGCATGCTCACCGGGTGGGCCTCGGCGGCGTTGGAGCCGATGTACAGAGCGACCTTGCTGTTTTGCATGTCGTTGTACGAATTGGTCATGGCGCCGTAGCCCCACGTGTTGGCCACACCGGCCACAGTGGTCGAGTGGCAAATGCGCGCTTGGTGATCGCAGTTGTTGGTGCCCCAGAAACTCACGAACTTGCGCAGCAGATAGGCCTGTTCGTTGTTGTGTTTGGACGATCCCACAAAGTAGACGCTGTCAGGCCCGCTGGCTTTGCGCAGCTCCTGCATCTTGGCCGTGATCTCGTTCAGGGCCGTGTCCCAGCTGATGCGCTCGTATTTGCCGTTCACGAGCTTCATGGGATAGCGCAGGCGGTATTCGCCGTGGCCGTGTTCGCGCAATGCGGCACCTTTGGCGCAGTGCGACCCGAGGTTGATGGGCGAGTCGAACACGGGCTCCTGCCGCACCCACACGCCATTCTCGACCACAGCATCCACCGCACAACCCACCGAACAATGTGAGCACACCGTGCGGCGCACTTCGATCTTGCTGTCGCCAAGTCCGACCTTCGCGCCTTCGGCTGCGTTCGATTTTTTGACCAGCACGAGCTGTGACGCTGCAATCCCCACGCCAACACCCAGGCCCGACCGGCGCAGGAACGAGCGGCGATCCATGGTGGGCAGCGCCTGCGACAGGCCACGGCGCAGGCTATGAACAAAAGGAGAGACCGCCGCCGATGCAGCATGCCCCGTAGGAGAGGACTTTTTGGTTAACAACATGGCACGCCCCGCGTTCAGAGTTGGGTGGTCTTGTAGTACTGCTTCACATGCGCAGACAAGTGATAGCCACCGCCTTTTTCAGGCATGACACGAGCAGGCTCAGACACAACGACATCTGACGGAGCGACATGGGGGAGTGCGACCACCGCAGCGGCTGCAGCCCCTACGGTGGCGGCGCCAGAAAAGAAATTCCGGCGCGATGAATTGGGCTGGCGGTTCTGCATGCTTGTCTCCAGAATGGCTGGCAGCTATGAAACGGAATGCATACGAGTCTATGTCACTGCGTCCAACCCTGCAATCGGGGCTTCACACCTCCCACTAACGCGCTCATCTTTTATAGCGCCCGGCCCACGTTCTTTGCGGGGCCAAGGGCTCACTCCAGCATGTCAAAGCCCTGGGTTTCTACCGACACAAAAGCCCGCGTGAACTGGGCCACTGCCGCATAGAACCGCGCCTGAGGATGTGCAGCGAGGGCGTCGCACAAACGCAATATCCAGGGCTGTAGATGGGTCGCAAAAAAATCGCGCTGGGCCGTCAGATTGCAGACAGCCACGTCGTCGCCCGCGATCAGGTATCGCATCACCTCGCACAGGTACGCCACATGGTCTTCGGTCTCTGGCATCGTTTCGTCCCGCGCCAACCCCAGGCGGTCCAGGTCCGTGCGCAAGCGGGCAAGTGGCTTTTCATTCAAAAAACCGCTCAGGTAGTGAGACCCGTACAGGTACACCTCCGGCTTGCCGACCCCGCCAAACAAACGGTCAAACTCCTGCGCAATCGCGCCGTCGCTCAACGCACGGGTCTCGCCCACCAGCAACTGCCAGGGCTCCTGCAAAAAAGCGCCAGCGGCGGGCGCCTCGGTCACTGCCACACGCAAGGCTGACAGCAACTCGGCACTGGGCACGGCGTAGTAAAGCTGCGACAGCAAGCCATAAAGTTCGGCCCGCGCGGTTTCTTCATCCAGAGCGGAACTGCCTGGCGGAATCAGGGAAGGGTTGGCGCTCACAGGTCCGTCACTTTCGTTTCGCTTTGGGAGGAATACAGATCAATCACGCGGCAATCGCTGCACATCTTCAGACGCTCCAGCGCCTCGCCCTGGAACATGGAATGGCCCGCCAGCTTGCCCAGCATCGCCTCGATGGCTTTGACCGTGCCAAACGGCTTGCTGCACCGCACACACGCCCAAGGTTTTGCCTCGTTGAGCACGCGCAGTTGCGCGCGTTCTGGTGTCAGCAGCAAACGGGGCTGCAGCGTGATGGCGTTCTCGGGGCAGGTGGTGGCACACAGGCCACACTGCACACAGTTCTTTTCGATGAAGCGCAACTGCGGCAACTGCGGGTTGTCCTGCAACGCGCTGGCGGGGCATGCACTCACACAACTCAGGCACAGCGTGCAGCGGTCCTTGTTGACGTCAATGGTGCCCAGGGGCGACCCCGTCGCAGGCAAGGCAATGGCCGCTGGCCGCTCTGGCACCGGTGTTGGCGCCTGCTCGATCAGGTGGTCGAGCGCCATCTCCAGCGTGCTGCGTTTTTCCTGCGCCACGGCAAAGCGTGCCGCCACGGCCGAGGTCTTCTGGCGTGTCTGGCCCAAGGCCAACAACGCAGCATCAAGGTCGGTCGGATTGGATGCACGCAGCCACTGCACGTGCGTGCCGGTATAGCCCAGCACCCGCAAGATGCCCTGCGCCACATCCATTTGCGCCTGCAGGCCGTCGATGTACTGCGGGGCCTCTTCGTGTGTCGTCAGCACCACCACCTGCGCGGCGCCATAGGCGATGGCGCTCAGCCACAGCTCCACCCCGGTGCTGGCCGTGTGCCACAGCGGCACCGGGATGACGTTGGCAGGCACTCCGTGCGCCAGCTTCAACTGGGCCGCGCGCCCCAACTCTTCCACCAGCGCCTGGCCGCGCTCCTGGCTGTGCAGCAGCAACACGGCGTCTTTGCCGCCTGCTGCGGCGTAGGCGGACAGCAACGTCTTGAGCTTGGTGCCCTGCTCCATGGCGCTGGGATACGCGTACGTCAGCGCCCCGGTGGGGCACACCGTGGTGCAGGCGCCGCAGCCCACACACAGGTTCGGATTGACTTTGATTTGCTGGCGGCTCTTGTCACTGCTGACTGCCTCTGCCGAGCAGATGTCCACGCAGGCATTGCAGCCCACGGTTTCGTTGCGGCTGTGGGCGCAGAGTTTTTGTTTGTAGACAAAAAACTTGGGCTTTTCAAACTCGCCCACCAGCTCACGCAGCCTGAGCAGCGTGGACATATCACCACCATCATGGCGCCCGTCCCAGCGGAAATACCCTTGCGGCAAGGCATGCTGCAAAAAAGTGGGCGTGGCGGTAGCCGAGCGCAGGTCCAGCACTAGGTCAAAACGCTCCTGCTGCACGGCAGCGTCCCGGTTGAAATCAATGGCCCCCGCTACCTGACACACCTTCACGCAGGCGCGGTGCGACTGGCAGGCGGACATGTCAATCTGGTAGTCGAGCCCGATAGCGTTCTCGGGGCACGCCGCCACACAGGCATTGCAGCGAGTGCACAGGTCGAGGTCAATGGGGTTGTCGGCCGCCCACTGCAATTCAAATGAGCCCAGCCAGCCGACAAGGCCCGTGATGCGCCCGCCCAAAACGGGATAACGCCGTGCCTGTGCGCCGCCCGCGTTGCCTGGGCCCTGCGTGAACAGCGTCACATCCAGCACATCCGACACCAGGGCTGCGGCCTGCTCCGCCTGGTCCAGCGGGCCGATGATGAGCAAGCGGCCCGTGCTCTTGTAGGTCACGGTGGGCACGGGTGGCGGATCGGGCAGCCGGGCCGCCGCCAGCAGTGCAGCGATCTTCGGGCTGGCCTTGGCGGCATCGCGGCTCCAGCCGCCGGTTTCGCGGATGTTCACAAACCGGATCGGGGACACCGCGCCTTCGGTCTGCTGGCCCAGGTCCCCAAACAGGCGCTGCTCTTGCGTGCAGGCCACCACCACATCGTCACCGGACTGAATGGCCTTCTGAAAGGCGCCCGCGTCGCGGCGGCAGAGTGTGGAATGGAGGGTCAGGTCTTCATGCAGTGCTTCGCCCAACGCCTTCGCGTTGAGGGGCATCGTCTTGTTGCAGTCGCAAATGAGCGTCGTGGTCATTGTGTATGTGGCTGGCGGGTACGGCCACCGCCTCGTGTGCGGAGGGGGTGGCCATCCCCAGCTCGCTGGTGGGGGCGCTAGGAATAGCGTTGCATACCTGGGACTGTGCCACGACTGGGGGTGCTTCGCCCTCCGCATCATCCCGAGGCTGAGCAATGGCAGGGGCTATTGCATCGGGCTCCCCGTCGGCGCCCGCCTCTGATGGCGTCTGCGCTGGTGACGCCGTCGTGGCATCGTCCACCACAGCAACAGGCATTGCTTCTATACCGGCCTCTGCCTCGGCCTTCTTTTCATGCTCAAAGAAGCCCATGGCGTGGGCGCTGGCCATTTTGCGCAGCATGCCCTCGGGCAGCGGGTCCGCCTGGGTGTAGTCGCCGATGTAGATATCCAGCCCGTCCATCACGTTGTAATGAGGGTCCGCGAACAGCTTTTTCATGGCCAGATTGCGCACGTCGGGCGACACATCACGCGCCACGAAGGCGCTGAAGTCTGAAGCGGGCGTGAGTGCCTGGGCATCGGCCAAAGTAAGCGCTGGCGGGGGCTCGGCGGTGGGTGTCGTGCGCTCTGCAGCAGCCTGCGGCGCTGCACCTTGCACTTCGGATGCAGAGACAGCGGCGACCGAGGCGGGCCTAGCGGTCGTTGGCAAAGACGGCGCTGGGGCTGGGGCTGGAACGGGCACGAGCGCTGGCGGCTCCTCCACCGGCTTGCCTTCGCGCACCTCCTGCTTGCGGCGCGACCAGCGCCCCAGAAATCCGTCAGCCATGGGCGCCTCCGGCATTACCGTTGCCGTTGCCGCCCCCTCCACCACGCTGTTTATCGGTCGATACAGACGCGGGGTTGCCAAACCTATCCTGCAACGGGCGGAAGCTATCGGGGCGCCTTCTGCGCTTGGGTTCGGGCTGATAGTGCTCGGCCACAAAGGCGCGGAGGGCATCGATGACTTCAGGGGTCGCTGGCACCTGTTCCACGGTTTCCTGCGCGTCCAGCCAGCGGCCCGCGTCGTGGTAGCTCAGGCTCACGGCCACGGGGCGGGCCAGCGGAAGGTCGCCAGTGCCCGCGTCCTCATCACAACGCCACATCACAAACCAGCACGGGGCGGGTGCGGTGACGTTCAGGTGATAGCCCTCGGCATCATCGCGAAACAGCTCCACACGCATCCCAGGGAACAGCCACCGCTGCTCGCTGTCGCTGTTGAGCAGTTGGCGCGGCTCAGTGCCAAAGGCGGGCTCATGGATGACCACCTCGGCCAGCGACCACCGCCAGGGCTGCCAGCGGTTGTCGATATGCTCGCGCCGCATGATCACGGCAACGTCGGTATAGGGGCGCTCAGTCATGGGCACGGACTTTACCCCGGAGCCATCGCTGCACGCCGCAATGCCCGCAAAGCCCCGCAGCCAGCGCGCGGATCGTTCGGCATCAGGCCCAGGCCCCTTCGCCGTCACGGGCGCTGGCGTCGCCTTGCAACACCTCGACCGCCACCGCGCAGTACTTGAATTCGGGGATCTTGCCGAACGGGTCGAGGGCCGCGTTGGTCAGCAGATTGGCCGCTGCCTCCACGTAGGCAAACGGCATGAACACCGTGCCACGCGGCGTGCCGTCGTCGCGCCGCACGCGCACCTGCAGCATGCCGCGCCGCGAGCGAATGCCGACCAGCGCGCCGGGCAATACACCCAGGCGCGCCAGTTCATCGCCGTGCAGGGAGGCCGTCGCCATGGGCTCGATGGCGTCCAGCACATGGCTGCGCCGCGTCATGCTGCCCGTGTGCCAGTGCTCCAACTGGCGGCCGGTGATGAGCACCAGGGGGTAATCGGCGTCGGGCTTTTCGGCCGCCGGGATCACGCTGGCGGGCACCAATTGCAGGCGACCGGTGGGCGTCGGAAATTGCGCGGTGAACACGATGGGCTGACCTGGGTCGTCGGCCGTGAGGCAGGGGTAGGTCACGCTGGACTCCCGCTCCAAACGGTCCCAGGTGATGCCTTCAATGCTGGCGTGCATGGCTTGCCGCATTTCGTCGTAAACAGCCGCCACGCCAGACTCTGCGCCTTCGTAGTTCCATGGCAAATCCATCCGCGCCGCCAGTTGCTGAATGATCCACAGATCGGGCTGCGCGTCGCCCGGCGGGTTCAGCGCGCGCCGGCCCATCTGCACCATGCGATCGGTGTTGCTGGCCGTGCCAGTCTTTTCGGGCCAGGCGCTGGCGGGCAGCACCACGTCGGCCAGCCAGGCGGTTTCGGTCAAAAAGATGTCCTGCACCACCAGGTGCGACAGGCTGGCCAGTGCATGGCGTGCGTGGTTCAGGTCGGGGTCGCTCATGGCGGGGTTCTCGCCCATGATGTACATGCCGCGCACCTTGTGCGGGTCGCTGTCGGGTGCCAGGGCCTTGTGCATGATCTCGACCACGGTGTAGCCCGGCGCCCCATCGAGCTTGGTGCCCCAAAAGTCTTCGAACCAGGCATGCGCGCCCGCGTTGTCCACGCGCTGGTAGTTGGGGAACATCATGGGGATCAGCCCGGCGTCGCTGGCGCCCTGCACATTGTTCTGGCCGCGCAGCGGGTGCAGGCCTGAGCCGGGCTTGCCGATCTGCCCGGCGATGGCGCACAGCGCAATCAGGCAGCGTGCGTTGTCGGTGCCATGCACGTGCTGGCTCACACCCATGCCCCACAGGATCATCGACGCCTTGGCCGTTGCGAAAGCTCGCGCCACTTCGCGCAGCGTCTCGGCCGGGATGCCACACACGGGGGCCATGGCCTCGGGGCTGCAGCCGATCACGTTGGCCTTGAGCGCCTCGAAGTTGTTGGCGCGGTCGCGGATGAAGGCCTCATCCACCATACCTTCGTCGATCACGGTGTGGATGAGCGCATTGAGCATGGCCACGTCGGTGTCGGCCTTGAACTGCAGCGTGCGCCAGGCGTGGCGGCCAATGTCGGTGATGCGCGGGTCGGCCAGCACGATCTTGGCGCCGCGCTGGGCCGCGTTCTTCATCCACGTCGCCGCCACCGGGTGGTTGGCCGTGGGGTTGGAACCGATCACAAAGATCAGCTCGGCGTGCTCCACGTCATTGACCGGGTTGCTCACCGCCCCCGAGCCCACGCCCTCCAGCAGCGCAGCGACGCTGGAGGCGTGGCACAGGCGCGTGCAATGGTCCACGTTGTTGCTGCCAAAGCCGGTGCGCACCAGCTTCTGAAACAGGTAGGCCTCTTCGTTGCTGCCCTTGGCCGAGCCAAAACCTGCCAGCGCCTTGGGGCCGTGGGTGTCGCGCAGCCCTGTGAGGGTGCCCGCCGCCAGGTCAAGCGCCTCGTCCCAGCTCGCCTCGCGGAAGGCCTCGCGCCAATCGGCGCCGTAGGGCATGACCTCCTTGGGCACGCCGGGCTTGCGGATCAACGGCACCGTGAGCCGGTCGGGGTGGTGGGCGTAGTCAAAACCAAAGCGCCCTTTCACACACAGGCGGCCATGGTTGGCCGGGCCGTCGCGGCCTTCAACGCTGATGATTTTTTCATCGCGCACGTTGTAGGTGATGAGGCAGCCTACGCCGCAAAACGGGCAGACCGAATCGACCTTGCGGTCCACCGCCTGCGATCCGATATGCGTCTTGGGGCTGAGCGCGCCGGTGGGGCAGGCCTGCACACATTCGCCGCAGGCCACGCACGTGCTGGCCGCCATCGGGTCGTCCAGGTCGAAGACGATCTTGCTCTCTGCACCACGCAGCGCGTAGCCGATCACGTCGTTGACCTGCTCTTCACGGCAGGCGCGCACGCAGCGGTTGCACTGGATGCAGGCGTCCAGGTTGACGGCCATGGCGGGGTGGCTCAGGTCGGCGGCAGGCTGCTCGCGACGCAGCGCCTTGAGTGCCGAGCGCACGGTGACGCCCAGACGATCCGCCCATTCGCTCAGCTCGCCGTGTTGGCCTGTTGTTTCTGCATTTTTTGAGTCAAATACGCCTATAGCGATTGATGGATAAGCGCTACCAGCTATCAAATCAGGAGTCTTTAGCTCCCCATCATTCCAGCGGTAGCCCACATCGGGCATGTCCGACAGCAGCATCTCCACCACCATCTGCTGGCTTTTGCGGGCGCGCGGGCTGGCCGCCTGCACCTTCATGCCGGGCGCTGGGGCGCGGCAGCAGCTGGGGGCCAGCGTGCGCTCGCCCGCAATCTCGACCACACACGCGCGGCAATTGCCGTCGGGGCGCAGGCCGTCGGTGTAGCAAAGGTGGGGGATGTCCACGCCGTGGCGCTGCGCCGCTTTCAGGATGGTTTCGCCAGGCAATGCCGTGACGGGCTGGCCGTCCAGCTCGAAGGCCACGCCGGGCTGCACAGCGGCATGGGTCAAAACGGCGCTCATGGCTGCACCCCGCCGGGCAGTTGCTCGGTGAGCGGGCTGTTGCGCGGCTTGGGTAAATCGCCCGGCCACGGCGCCTCGCCCACCTCGTGCGGGAAGTATTTGTGAATGCAGCGGATGGGGTTGGGCGCCGCCTGGCCCAGGCCGCAGATGGACGCGTCGGCCATCACCTGCGCCAGGTCATCGAGCAAGTCGGCGTCCCACAACGGCGCCTCCATCAGCGCGGCGGCCTTGGCCGTGCCCACGCGGCAAGGCGTGCACTGGCCGCAGCTTTCATGCTCAAAGAAACGCATCACATTCAGCGCTGCATCGCGCGCCCGGTCGTGCTGGCTGAGCACGATGACGGCGGCCGAGCCGATGAAGCAGCCGTAGGGCTGCAGCGTGTCGAAGTCGAGCGGGATGTCATTCAGGCTGGCAGGCAGGATGCCGCCCGACGCGCCGCCGGGCAGGTAGGCGTAGAGCTGGTGGCCATCGGGCATGCCGCCGCAGTATTCGTCGATGAGTTCCTGCACGGTGATGCCCGCCGGCGCGAGCTTGACGCCGGGGTGCTTCACGCGGCCGCTCACGCTGAAACTGCGCAGCCCCTTGCGGCCATGGCGGCCAAAGCTGGCAAACCACTCTGGGCCACGCTCCACGATGTCGCGCACCCAGTACAGCGTCTCGAAGTTGTGCTCGAGCGTGGGCTGGCCAAACAGGCCCACCTGCGCGATATAGGGCGGGCGCATGCGCGGTTCGCCGCGTTTGCCCTCGATGCTTTCGATCATGGCCGACTCTTCGCCGCAGATGTAGGCGCCTGCGCCCCGGCGCAGCTCGATGTGCGGCAGCGGGCACGGTGGCTGGGCGTGCAGATCATCCAGCGCCGCCTGCAGCAGCGCGCGGCAGCCGTGGTATTCGTCGCGCAGGTAGATGTAAACCGCCTCGGTGCCCACCACTTGGGCGGCGATGAGCACGCCTTCCAGAAAGCGGTGCGGGTCGCGTTCCAGGTAGGTGCGGTCCTTGAAGGTGCCGGGCTCGCCTTCGTCAATGTTGACGGCCATCACGGCAGTGCCCCCACGCTCCTCCGCTTCGCGTGATCCGCTGCCCCCCGAGGGGGCCGCCGCCTCGCTTGGGGCGGCCCGGCGCTCGGCGAGTGCGGCCTGCTCGCGCACGATGCGCCACTTGCGCCCCGCCGGGAAGCCCGCGCCGCCCAGGCCACGCAGGCCCGAGTCCTCCATGGCCGCGAGCACGGCCTCGGCATCCATCTCACCGTTGACCAGCGCGGCAGCCGTCTGATAGCCGCCGTGAGCACGGTAGGTGACGAGGTCGGTGTGGGCGGGGCTGACGGGTTCCGGCTGCGCGGGAACACTGTTCTGCGCCAATGCAGAGATATCAAAATTGATAGCTGCTAGCGCTTGTGGATGAAGCGCCAGAGCCCGATTTGGTTTCAAAAGAGCGGTTTGCAGCACGCCATCGACCGTGGCATGGGGCACGGGGCATTGGTGCACCACGGCCACCGGCGCCTGCTCGCAACGGCCCACGCAAGGCACGGCTTGCACTTGCACATCGCCCAGCCCGGCGCCACGCAAGCGCCCGGGCAGCGCGGCCAGCAGTTCGCCAGCACCGGCCAAGCTGCAGCTCAGGCTATCGCACACGCGCAGCACCAGGCGCGGGGCCTGGGCATCCTGCCCGCGCACTATGTCAAAGTGGTGATAGAAGCTGGCCACTTCGTACACCTCGGCCATGGGCAGGTTCAGCTGTTTTGCAAGCGCGACCAAATGCCGGTCGTGCAACACGCCAAAGTGGTCGTTCAGCCGGTGCAGGTACTCGATGAGCAGGTCGCGCCGAAACCCGTCCACAGGGCGTGGGCCCAGTTGCTGCGCCACCTCGGCCATCGCGGCATCTTCGGGCTGGCGCCCCTTGAGGCGGCTTTTGCGGCGAATGCGCTCTCGCATATCGCTGACCGACGCCAGAGGGACAACAGGGGTATCGGGGGTAAGTTGCATGGGCCGGTATCCGCAGGGTATGAATGCACTTGCATAGGAACAAGTTCGCACGCAGTGTCGTGCAGCGCCGGGCGGTCCGTCCAATTACTTACGCAAATGACCCGATTACAAAAAGAAATGGTGCATGCACCCGCTGATGGAGTCAGGAGCCGCCACTGCACGGCGCAAGCGGCTGCGCCCATCGCGAAACCACCGCCCCCAACGAGCGACACCCCATGGCAACACCCCGCTTTAACAGGCGCATGGCGCAACGCACGCGACCCGCGCCATAGGCCAAGGATCAGGTGTTCTTGCTGATCGAAATCGTCGGGAACTTGCTGGAGAAGTCCTTGGCCTGCTGCGCGATCTTCACCGCCACATCACGCGCCATCTTCTTGTAGATCTTGGCCACGTCGCCGTCGGGGTCGGCCACCACGGTGGGCTTGCCGCTGTCGGCCTGCAGGCGGATGCTCATATCGAGCGGCAGCGCGCCCAGGTAGTCCATGCCGTACTCGGCCGCCATCTTCTTGCCACCATCGGCGCCAAAGATGTGCTCCACATGACCGCAATTGCTGCACACGTGGGCGGCCATGTTCTCGACGATGCCCAGGATGGGCACGCCCACCTTTTCAAACATC
>RCMZ01000173.1_pt1 | contig 40597 bp, 35 predicted proteins | sample 2041141 | NCBI WGS metagenome assembly RCMZ01 (sample SAMN09708263, study PRJNA481090) | Wastewater metagenome, whole genome shotgun sequencing project. | biome: sewage; isolation source: Davis station wastewater (DW) | place: Antarctica: Davis Station | collected 2010-03-01 | reverse complement strand
CGAGGCCGCCGCCGGGGTGCGGCTAGAGGCCGACGCACTGGCCACGCGCCTTAATCACAAGGAAAGTGACTTGCTGTGGGACACCCGCAAACGCATCACCTTCTCCACCCAGCTCGCCCGGGTAGACAGCTCCATGCTGGGGGTGCTGAAAAAAGTAGACCCCACCTTTCGCATGTCCGCATTGAAGAGGCAAAGCCAAAAGTACACCGCCGTCAACAAAGACGGCTTTGAGGTAGACATCATCCGCCGCGAGCGCACCGACGACGACCCCCACCCCATCAAGCTCAGTGACGCGGATGAAGACTTCTGGGTGGCCCAGGCCTGCCGCGCCAGCGTGCTGCTGGACTTACCGGGGTTCTCTGCCGTCATCGTCGCCACCAACGGCTCCATGGCCCGTATGGACACCGTGCACCCGGCCACGTTTATGGCGTTCAAGCGGTGGATGGCAGGGCAGCCTGATCGGGATCCGCTGAAGCGACGCCGGGACGTGTTGCAGGCCGATGCGGTGCAGGTGCTGTTGGAGCAGTATTTGCCGCAGGTTTAATAGCCAAATCGGGCTCTGGCGCTTTATACACAAGCGCAAGCAGCTATTAATAAATGAGCACCAAGACACACCACACCTTTGAAGCGCCAGAACAGCTCCACACATGGCTGCAGGCCCACCACGCCAGCGAGACGGAGCTGTGGGTGCGCATCTTCAAAAAGGCCACAGGCCAGCCCAGCGTGACGTGGGACGACTGCGTGGTGGCCGCCATCACCTGGGGCTGGATCGACGGAATACGCAAGAGCTTGGACGACACCTCGTTTTTGCAACGCCTGACGCCGCGCCGTGCGCGATCTAACTGGTCGCAGAAGAACGTGCAGCACGCCGAGCGGCTGATAGCGCAAGGGCGCATGCAAGCCGCCGGCCTGGCGCAGGTAGAAGCCGCACGCAGCGATGGGCGCTGGGCCACCGCCTACGCCGGCAGCGCCACCATGGTGATGCCCGAAGACTTTTTGGCAGCGCTGCAACTAGACCCTGCAGCCAAGGCTTTTTACGCCACGCTCAAACGCCAGAGCCTGTTCACCATCTACCACCGGTTGCAGAGTGCCAAGCGGGCGGAGACGCGGGAGAAGCGGATGGTGGAGTTGTTGGCGAAGTTGGCGCGGGGTGAAAGCCCTTGAAATTTGCCGCCACTACCAACTTTAGAGTGGCTTGGGCCCAAAACCAATCGTCAACTCTTCGCTTGAAGCGGCGGTGCATTCAGCGGTTCGAGGAACGGCGGCCTAAGCAATGGAAATATTAATTAATTCTCGCTAGTAATCCAATATTACAAAAACACTCTTTGCCGCGTCATAAAGGATAAATATTGAGTAGATAAATGAGGCAAGTAGCGCAGCTTGAAATATATCAGAAGGCACAGTCACTGGCAGGCTTTTAGCGGCCTCCAGTGCCAATACAATTAACGAAATTGCGATCAGAGAAACTTGCTCTTTTATCGATAGGAGCATCTCACTTCTAGTGGAATCGAAAGCCGCGCGCTGCCCTGTTTTATCAATTATCTCTCTAATTTTTGTCAGCACTATTCCGAGGGTGGCTGTATTGACAGCCAAAAGTGCAACCTGTAGATTTGTAATGTTTGACTTTAGAAAACCAAATATAAATTCAGACTGAAGTTGGTGCTCAAAAAATTGAACGGCGCAAGCAACGCCCAATGAAGCAAACGTTGTTTTCAAAATACCGGGGTTCATCTCAAAGCTTCTCTTATTATCTCAACAATGTCTTTGGCGTCGGCTGTTATCTCAACTCCTGACAAGTGCACTTCTCGTCGAGAACTGGATGTTTGAAAACGCTTTCGAATACCTTTGATTTTCAGCTTTATATCTCCGGCGCCTTGACTGGTGTATTCGACCAACCCTTGAATAGTCGGATTGGCTTGAGAAATATCAAGTGAAGAAGATGGGTCGGAGCGCAGTGTGAGCTGCTCCTTCACAGCATTTGTCTCTTTCCCCAAATTCTTTAAAGTACTGGCAAGAGTCTTAGATATATTCGCCATGTTGGGCGTTACAAACTCAAACTCAACCCAAGTTATTCTGTTGCTGTATTGGTTAATCAAACTCCAGAAATAAGCTTCATTAAATAGAGGTTCAATTTGCAAACTCAGACCAAACTTATCGAGAGCACTCCTTGTCCCGCGAAGAATGATATTTGCGACCGTGTCGGTGTTCGCAAAAGCTGTAGGGCGATCCTGAATTATTAGGAGTTGATCCTCAGGCCTGTTCAAAACATAAGCATCTATGTGCGGCCAATTTTCCACCTTCTCACGTCGGAAGTCCGTCGTTTCCCGAGTTAACGGCCTGCTTGGTGCTAGATGTATCCGAAAGAAGTCTTGCTGAATTTCGTCAATCGAAATATTTACCTCTACGCGCCTGTGGTTGACTCTTGGCAAATGCGTTAGGGTTTCAGCGAAAAATTGATTTTTCCGCGAAATTATTTGCTCCGCGGAGTAATCATGGTAAAGATCTTTAGTTTCGTTTCGATCCAAGGGTAATAACTGATATCGGTATGCCCTGAAAATAGTATGGGTACTCATGTATGGCCCTCTAAATAAATTCTATTGAATTGGCTAATCCAAAATTACCAGAATAGCTGCAGCCTTAATGACGAGCCTGCTGAAAGCCTACATAACCAGAAGCAACAAGATCATTGGCACCCTAAATTTGCCCAACGCCTCGTTTGCCGATCACAGTTGCTTTCCAAACTCCGATGGGCCACTCACACCTACGAGCAGCCGCTGTGTAGCTCTAGTCGCAGCCACATAAAAGACCCGTGCCGCCTCCTTCTCGTCCTGTCCTGGCTCAGGCATATGCCCCACACCTGGTAATGCCACCACGGGGAACTCCAAGCCTTTGCTGACCTTCATGGTCATCACCTTGATCTTGTCGCTGGAGGGGTCAAAGTCGCCAGCGCCCAGGCGGTTCTCTAATGGCAGCTTGCGTTGGGCAAGCGCACGAGCACACTCGTCCCGGGTTTTCTTGTCTGCGCACAAAACCGCCATATCCCCCCAAGCAAAGCCTTCTTTATGAGCGCTGGCCAAGTGGTCTGCAATGGCAAAGGCTTCGTCGCGCAGGGTGGGCAGTTTGATGATGACGGGGGCTTGGCCCTCGCGCCCGCAGCTCACAGGTTTGAGCAGGGGGATGCCGTCGTCGTCTTTGTCGTCGGCCGTCAGCAGGTCTGCGGCAACGAGGCTGGCGGTGTGCAAAATCTGCCGCGTGTTGCGATAGTTGATCTTCAGGATGGTGGTGCGCCCCTGCGCCTGAATGCCCACGCTCTTGAAGCTGAACTGTTTGCTGCGCGCGCGTTCGTAAATGCTTTGCGCGTCGTCGTACAGCACCAGCAGGCTGTTGGTAGCGGGGTCTACCATTTGCGTGACCAGCTTGAGCCATTCGGGCGCGAAGTCGTGGCCTTCGTCCAGCATCACCGCTTGGTATTGGCCGCCGGGGATCTGGCTGCGCTCCACGGCGCGGATGACACGGTCCACCAGTTCTTCGGCATATCGCTGGCTGCTAGATTGCGCAGGCAGCTCTTGCCCGTAGGCCAGCAGTTGCTGGCGGCACCACTTGTGAAAATGCCGCACATGCACGCGGTCGCTCAGGCCTTTGGCGTCCATCACGCTGGCCAGCTTCACGCCCAGCGGCTCGTTAAAGCAGAGGATAAGGATGGGTTTGCTGGCCGGGGTGCTGGCCTTGGCCAAGTATTCGGCGCGGTAGCCGAGGATCATGGTTTTGCCGGAGCCTGCCACACCGTGGATCACACGGTGGCCGTCGCCCAGGCTGCGGGCCAGCTGCTCTTGCTGGATGTCCATCACCCGCATGATGTCGGGCAGTTGGGCGTCGGCATCGCTGTCGTCAAACAGGGCGCCCTGGGTTTGCACGCGCACTTGGGGGAACATGATCCAGCGCACGCGCTCCATTTGCGGCACGCTGATGGCGCCGCCAAAGCGGTGGGCAAACATGTTCCACAGCCGCTGCTGAAATTCTTCGGGGTCGGCGTGTTCGAGCATTTCGTCTTGGCAGATGACGTAATGCGGCTCGATGGTTTCGGCCAAGCCCGAGGTTTCAAACTCTTTACGGGTGATGCGGGTGAAGACCACACCGTGCCCCCACGGAAAGGCCAGCTTGCCTTTGTGCGGCCCTTCGGCCTGCACGAGTTGCGGGTCGCGCTCTAGCGCGTTGACCACCTGGATGGCGCAGTGGCGGGCCTGGGCCAGGGGGTTGATGACGACTTTGGGGCGCCCGTTGTCCAAAATGGTCCACGCCTGCCGGGTGGCGTCTTGCACGGTTTGCAGGCGCCAGTCCTTCGTCTCTAGCACCAGCAAGCCCCTGCGGGCGTGCAGCACGACAAAGTCGGGGTGGGTTTGTTTGGGGCCGATGGGCACGTTGTGCCACAGCAGGTAGTCGGCATCGAGCTTTTGCTCTAGCCGCTCGGCCAGGCGCCGCTCGCCCGTGGAATCAAATGCGGACGAGCCTATCGCCGGTATCAATGTCGCCATGCCCCTCATCTCCCCCTATGTTTTGCGTTGCATATATTTGTATGCAGTTGTTAATGCAATGTAGGCGGTGAAGGGCTGATGTGCAACTTTTGTATGCAGCGTGGCTTGATCTGACGGGGGGATGGGGCTTTGCGGCGGTGCGCGTCGTGGCTCGAATACGTGAAGCCAAAACGCGCGGTGAGGCATTGGCATTCAAGAGCCCGGATTGCACTGGGGCTGCTGAATGCGCCCGATGGGCTGCGGGCAAAGGGTGCCCTGGCGGCGGCAGGCTCCGCCCGACCGGGCGGGGGATTGGGTGCGATATTTGTGCAGATTCAAGCCCAATTGGCCTCTAGCGCTTATGTTGCAAGCGCTAGCAGCTATCAATTTGATACCGCACTCTGCCGTGCGCTGTGCAGCCATGCACACGGCGCCAGCGCCGGGCAAGCCCCTGCAGGCCGTTCGGGTAAATTGCCCCGCATGCCCAACCCCCACACATCCCCTCACGCCGCCGCCCCGGCATCGCTCATCGATTCGCCCCAGGCCGCGTGGCGGCTGCTCACCACACTGGGCCTGGTGGTGTTGGGCAACAGCAGCATGTATGTGGTGTCGGTGGTGCTGCCCGCGGTGCAGGCCGAGTTTGGGGTGGGCCGCGCGGATGCGTCGCTGCCTTACACGTTGATGATGGTGTGCCTGGGGCTGGGCGGGCTGTGGACGGGGCGCATGGCCGACCGGCATGGGTTGATGCCCGTGCTGTGCCTGGGCGGGGTGGCGGTGTGTGGTGGTTTTGTGTGGGCGGGGCTGTCGGGCAGCATTTGGGGGTTTGGGCTGGCGCATGGGCTGATGGGGCTGATTGGTGCGTCGGCCACGTTTGCGCCGTTGATGGCCGACACGGCGCTGTGGTGGAACAAGCGGCGCGGCATTGCGGTGGCGATTTGCGCCAGTGGCAACTACATTGCCGGCGCGCTGTGGCCGCCCATCGTGCAGCACGGCATCGAAGCGATTGGCTGGCGCCACACGTATGTGCTGATGGGGCTGGTGTGTGGCGCGGGCATGTTGCTGTTGGCGCTGCGCATGCGCCAGCGGGCGCCGTTGGTGCTGCTGGATGGGGCTGCGGCGGCGTTGTCTGCGTCGGCAAGTGCGACTGCGGCGGGGGTTTCTTCTACGGCTGCTGCTACCGCTGCGGCCTCCGCTCCGTCTGCTGCTTCAGCCTTAGACCGCAGCCGCCCGTTTGGCCTGCGCCCGGTGCATGCGCAGTTGCTGCTGTGTGTGGCGGGTGTGGCGTGCTGCGTGGCCATGGCGATGCCGCAGGTGCACATCGTGGCCTATTGCACCGACCTGGGTTTTGGCGCGGCGCGCGGGGCCGAGATGCTGTCGCTGATGCTGGCGTGTGGCATTGTCAGCCGCCTGGTGTCGGGCGTGATCTGCGACCGCATTGGCGGGGTGCGCACGCTGCTGCTGGGCTCGGCGTTGCAGGGCGTGGGGCTGATGCTGTTTTTGCCGTTTGACGGGCTGGTGCCGCTGTATGTGATCTCGGCAATGTTTGGGCTGTTTCAGGGCGGCATCGTGCCGTCTTACGCGATCATCGTGCGCGAGTACTTTGCCCCGCAAGAAGCGGGCGCCCGGGTGGGCGCGGTGATCATGGCGACGCTGGTCGGCATGGCGCTGGGGGGCTGGATGTCGGGCTGGGTGTTTGATGTGACGGGCAGCTACCAGGCGGCGTTTATCAACGGCATGGCCTGGAATGCACTGAACCTGTCTATCGTCGGGTGGCTGTACTGGCGTGTGCGCAGCCATGCCAACCGGTCAGCCGGTGCACAACCGGCATCGGCGTGATGGGGGTTAAGCCACCGCGCGGCGTCAGCACGGCACCCACCGCACCCAATCGCCATGACGTGACGTGAATTGATGTGACGCGCCATTAACCCTGGTCGGCGGCAGGCATGGCCTGGGCACCTTGCGCCGCCAGGTCGTGCAGCGCCTGGCCTGTCATGCGGTAGCGAATCCACTCGCTCTGCGGCTTGGCGCCCAGGCTGTCGTAGAACTGGATGGACGGCGTGTTCCAGTCGAGCACGCTCCATTCAAACCGGCCACAGTCATGCTGCAGCGCGATGTGCGCCAGCCGCTGCAGCAAGGCCTTGCCCGCGCCAACGCCCCGCTGCTCGGGCGTGACGTAGAGGTCTTCCAGATACAAGCCGTGTTGCCCTTGCCAGGTGGAGTAATTAAAAAAGTACACCGCAAAGCCGATGGGCTGGCCGCCCAGCTCACAGACCAAACCAAACACACGGGGCTGCGGGCCAAAGAGCGTGCGGTGGATGTGTGCGGGCGTGGCCAGGGCCTGGTGCTCGGCCTTTTCGTACAGGGCCAGCTCGCGGATGAAATGCAGGATGGTGTCGGTGTCGGCCACGGTGGCGGGCCGGATGTGCAGCGCCGGGGCTGCATTGGGGGTGGTCACAACAAGGGGCTCCAAAAATGAGGAAGGGTGCTGACAGCAAAACAGGTGTGCGCGATAAAGGGGCTGCGGGGCTGAGGGGGGCGAACTGGCGAACACGGGGTACGGGGCGATGGTGAGCGCTGCGTGGCAGCACGGCGCCAAAAGGCCAGGGGCATTTGCATCGGGCTTGTACTGGCTGAGCGACGGTACAAGTGGGCGACCGATGCGATGGGCTTGGCATGCGCCCCGCAGGGCTTGTGTGCCGATACAAGGCTACGGGCACGGGCCCGTGGTGTGGCATCTGCGGCAAATGGCTGCACCTACACCTATTGCACCTTCTGCACCTTCCGCACCTTCTGCAGATGCCCCATGGCGGCCTCAGCCTTTGACCAGCCCGCTGTCCACAATCAAGTTCTGCCCGGTCACGGCGCGCGCCCAGGGCGAGAGGAAGAACAGCACAGCGTCGGCAAACTCGGCGGGCGTGGTGACGCGGCGCAGCGGGGTCATGCTGGCGATCAGGTCAAACACGGCCTCGGGCGTGGCGCTGCTGGCGTCGGTGGTGCGCAGCAACCCGCCCGACACCATGTTGACGGTGATGCCGTGAGGCCCCAGGTCGTGCGCGGCGGTGCGGGTGAGCGACAGCAGCGCCGCCTTGGCGGCGGTGTAGTCGTGGTAGGGCACCACGGGGTTTTGAAACAGGTTGGTGCCCACGTTGACGATGCGGCCAAAGCCCTGCGTGCGCATGGCGGGCAGGGCCGCCTGAATGGTGTGGAGTGCACCTTTCACGGCACCGTCGATCTGCTGCGCAAAGCGCTCCCACGCAATGTCGCCAATCTGCGGGCGCGCGTCGCCGTCAAACTGAAAATGCGCCAGCGCGTTGTTGACCACGGCGCTGATGGGCTGGCCGGTGCGCTCGTGCGCCTGGGCAAACAGGCGCTGCACGGCGGCGGCGTCGGTCACATCGGCCTGCAATGCGATGGCGCGGGGGCCGATTTCTTGGGCCAGTGCCTCGGCGACGGCCTGGCTGCGGTGGTAGTTGATGACCACGCCCGCCCCTTCGCGCGCCAGTGCGCGTGTGATGGACTGCCCCAGGCCGCGTGCGCCGCCCGTTACCAAAACCCATTGCTCGGAGAGCTGCATGTGTAAACCCTTTGTGTCGTTGACGCTGAATTTCTGACGCGCTGCGCGGGGTGCCTTTCCGCGTTCTGGCACCGCAGGCGCAGCGCGTGTGGCGGCGCGTTTGGCAGCGCTTGGGCCCGCTTAATCGACCGATGCGCCGGAGGCCTTGACCGCAGCGCCCCACTGGCGGATTTCGCTCACGATGAAGCGGTCAAACTCGGCGCCCGTGGTGGGTGCAGGCTCGGAGCCGCGTTCGCGGATGAATCGCGCCAGGGGTTCACTGCGCAGCAGCTCTGTCACTTCGCGGTTCAGGCGCTGGGTGATCTCGGCAGGCGTGCCCTTGGGCGCCATCAGCCCCAGCCAGCCCACCGCTTCAAAGTTCTTGAGGCCCGGTATGCCGCTTTCTGCGACGGTGGGCACATCGGGCAACTGGGACGAGCGCTGGATGGATGTGACGGCCAGCGGCACCGCACGTTTGGATTGAATGTGCGGCATGGCAGCGGTGACGGAGTCCACCATCAGCGGCATTTGCCCGCCCAGAAAGTCCGATTGCGCGGGGCCGCTGCCACGGTAAGGAATGTGGGTGATGAACACGCCTGCACGGGCCTTGAGCATTTCACCCGACAGATGCTGCGTGCCCCCAATGCCTGCGCTGGCGTAGTTAAGCTGCCCCGGTGCGGCCTTGGCCTTGGCGACCAGGTCTTTCAGGCTGGTAATGCCGGACGCGGGCGTGGCCAGAAAGATGAGGGGCACTTTGGCGATCAGCGAGATGCCGACGAGGTCTTTGGTGGGATCAAAACCCACCTTTTTGTACAGCGTCTGGTTGACGGCCATGGCGCTTCCGGCCACCAGCAAGGTGTAGCCGTCTGGCGCAGAGCGCACGACAAACTCGCTGCCAATGTTGCTGCCCGCGCCGCCTTTGTTGTCGACCACGACCGGTTGCCCCAGGCGTGCGCCCAGCTGCTCGGCAAGTGCCCTTGCAAAAATATCCGTGGCCTGCCCGGCCGGGAAGGGCACGATCAGTTTGATGGGCTTCTCGGGCCATGCCGCTTGTGCGGCACCGGCCAACCCCAGGGCAAGACAAGCAGCGGCGGAAAGGATGAGGCGGCGATGACGCATGAATGGGGTTCTCTGGAGAGGGTTGGAAAAAGGCGGCGCCGAAGAAACACAACGCATCGGCGCGCCCAGCGGGTCGGCAACGATGCTACCTCTACCGGCATGGGCCAACCCATCGACCGATCCATGGGCCGATCCATCGGCGAATTCATGGGCCGATCTGTGAGCCCGCGCATGGGCCGACCAATAGACATCCCCATGCGCCTGCGCCCTCCAAACGCCCCGCTCACACTCACGCGGCCGGCGGGCAAGGCTCCAGATACAACGCGGCCAGGCGCTGTTGCGCAGCCGCGTTGATGCCCAGCGCACGGTCCAGATACGAGCTGACGCCGCCGTATTCCACCTCAACGCCGTGCAATGCGGCCTCCAGAAACTCCTCTTGCACGCGCCACAGCACGGCCAGCACCTCTTCGGGTGCGTGGCTGCCCATGCCCTCGGGGCGGCGGTAGAGGCTGTTGGTGAGCAGGTAGTCGTGCATGACCACGTCGCGCGGCACACCCAGAGTGAGCAGGATGAGTGCAGCGGCAAAACCCGTGCGGTCTTTGCCAGCGGTGCAGTGGAACACGGTGGGCGCATCGCTGGCCAGCAGCAGGCCAAACAGCTCGGCAAAGCGGGGGGCGTTGTCGTGCACAAAGCCCCGGTAGGTGTCTTGCATCAACCCCACAGCGTCTTGCGCGGTGAGCTGGCGGCCGGTGCGTTGCAGGTCGAGTGCGCGCTGCACCACGGTGGGCTCGATGGCCAGCGGGTGATAGGCAATGCCGGGCAGCGCGTAGGCATAGGCGGCACTTTCGGCCTTGCCGCGAAAGTCGACCGCACGGGCCACACCCAACTCGGCCAGCAGGGCCTGGTCTTGCGCGGTGAGCGCCGCCAGGTGGTCCGAGCGAAAGATGCGCCGCCATTTCACCCGCTGCCCACCGTGGCCGATGTAGCCCCCCAGGTCGCGAAAGTTGGTGGCGCCTGCCATGGGCAGGGATCGGGTGGGGCTGGTGGCAGGGGTGTTCAGCATGGGCTGTGGCATGGCGCGGGCAAAAGGGAGGGTGAGATGCCCCAAGGCTAGCCCAGACGCGCGCCCCGCGCTGTCGCGCGCGTGCCGGGCGCGTGCCAGACGCTCAGGGCAGGCGAGCCAAGGAGCCGGCTTCGGCTTGGCGCACGGCGGCCTGGGCGTCGGCGGGCAGCAGCAAGCGTTGCTGCTCCAAACGCCAGGCGGCGGCGCGCACGGCGGCGATGTAGCGGTCGGGGGTGGGGTAGCGCTCTTCCAGTGACGGCCGGGGGTCTTTGTGGGCGGTGCGTTCTGCGCGGGTGGTCGCCAGGGGCAAGGTGCTGCCTTGCTGGGTGCACAGGCCATTGGGGTCACTGGTTTTGGCGTTCCAGCCCAGGTAGGTGGCGCGGGGCACGGCCACAGCGGGCAGGCGCACAGCGCCCAGCGCCAGGCCATCGGCATCGGTGGTGGGCACCAGCACGGGGTATTGACCCAACACACTTGGCAGGCCGCTGGCGGCGTCGGTGCGCACCGAGGGCACCACCGTGCCCCGGTAGCCCAGCAGGGTGGCCAGGCCCTGGTACGGCGCGGTGGGGCTGGCCGCCACCAGGGAGCCTTCGGCCACGGTGGGGTACTGGCTGGCCGGTGGCTCGGAGCCGTGGCGGACCCAGTCATTCAGGCCCGTGAGCAGCGCTCGCATGACGGGCCCCACGTACAGGGGCGAGGTGGCCAGCAGACAGCCTTTTTGTGGCTTGGCCAGGGCATCCGCCGCCGAGAAATGCGGGGTGCCTGCCACCAGGTAGGCGCGCACATTGGCGGGCAGCGGCAGGTGCCGGCCCAAGGTGTCGGTCACGCTCTGGCTGCCGTGTGATGCCCACATTTCGTATTCCGAATCGACCTGCATGATGCGCGGGCAGGTGCCCGTGGCGGTGCAGCGCTGCAGCAGGCCATCGGTGTGGCCGGTTTGCGCATCGGTGCTGGTGGCGTAGGCCATGGGGAACTGGTCTACGGGGTACAGGTCGTCGCTGTTGGGGCCGGGGTTGCGAGCGGGCTGGGCAAAGCGGGCGTTGGTGTAGCTGCGGCGCCCACCGGGGATTTGCAGCAGCAGGCCGTCGTACACGGGGCGGTGGTCGGCGCTTTCGTTAAAGCCCAGGTAGACAAAGTCGCGCAGCACGCGGCCCGATTGCGAGATGCCGGTGCCCAGCAGGGTTTGCATGGTGGGCTGGCCGCTTGCGGCCAGGGGGTTGGCGGCGCTGGTGTCGTGCCGCAAGAAGTGGGCGATGTCGCGCAGCGCGGCAAAGCCCAGGCCCATCACCTTGGCGCCACGGGCGGTGTAGGTGAATTCGTAGATGGCGTCTGCCGGTTGATTGGCTGGGCGGGTGATGGCGATGGCCTGGTCGTCCACAAACCGCCACGCCAGGCCTGCGGGCTGGGTGCGGGGGTCTTGCACGCGGGCGCGCACGGTGAGCTGGGCGCCTTCGCGCGTGGCAGCGGGGTAGGCGAGCTTGACGGTCTGCTCGGCCTCGGTCTGCTTGGGGCTGAAGACCCATTCGTCACGCGAGGGGCCGGTGATGCCGGGCAGTGTGGGCACGTTCAGCCCCAGCGCAGCGGCGCCTTGGCCGCCGCTCACGGGCAGGTCGCCCTGCCAGCCAATCCACGCCAGGGTGTAGCCCTGGGCCAGCAAGAAGCCTGCGCCTGCGTCGGCAGGCTCGCTTAGGCGGCCGTAGCTGGTGGGGGCGTCGTCAAACCCGGGGCCGATGAGCTTGCGACCCCGGTTAGGGGTTTCGATGAGCAGGGTGCCGTTGGGGCGCTGGGGCTGCAGGATGACGACGTCGGCCACGCCGGTGACGCGGCCTGCGGCGTTGCGCGGGGCCAGGGCGATATCGGCAATGGTGGCGTTGCGGGGGTCTGCGGGGTCGACCGCAAAGGTGGCGCGGGCGGTGATTTTGCGGGCGGTGCCGCGCTCGCCAAAGGCGCGGGCTTGCAGGGCCGGGGCTTCGGTGCTGAGCACGTCAAACTGGGTGACCTGCGCCTGTGCAGGGACGGTGGCAAACACACCCGCAACCAGGCTGGCCATTGCGGCCCGGGGCACCCGCGCCAACGAAGTGGCAACCCATGCGCACTGCACAAAAGGAAAGGAGGAGGCAACTGAATTGGACGAAGGGGCGTTCATCGATAGGCTCTCGAAAACAAGGAAAAAGAAGAAATACAAGGCCCAGAGGCGGTTACTGAGAACGGCGAATAAAGTTCAGCAAAGCGGGGCTAGCTGGGCGCTGAGTCGCAGGCAGCACGTGAGCACGACAAGGCACAGCAACAACGCCACGCGCGTTTTGTGAGCCGCTCTTCAGACAACAAGGGCTGCAACCGGGCACTCCACCGAGGTCTTGTGCCTGGGGCATTCACCTGTGAGCCGAGCACGCGCCATACACATGGGTATTGCCATGCGGCATGGGGCCACCGTGCGCAAGCCCTCAGCGAGAGGCAAGCCGCAAACCAATTACCCCCCGGGCCACGGGGGACGGCGGGGTGCCCTTACGGGCCTCAAGTCAGGCGACGCGCGGCGGAAGGCCGGGATAGCGACGGGGCTCGAGAGGGGGACGGGGATGAGGACGGGGCTGCAGCCACATCGACCCCTGGCACGCGGAAGACCGACACCAGCTCAGCCAGTTGGCGGGCCTGGTCGTTCAGCGCGTTGGCCACGGCGGCCGATTCTTCGACCAAGGCCGCGTTTTCCTGGGTGACCTGGTCGATCTGCGTGACGGCCTGGTTCACTTGCTGGATGCCAGAGCGCTGCTCTTGCGATGCGGCGGTGATTTCTTCAATGATGACGCGCACCTGCTGCACGGCGCCCACGATTTCGGTCATCGTGCTGCCCGCGCGGTCCACCAGGCCCGAGCCGTCGCGCACCTTGGAGACGGACACATCGATCAGGCCCTTGATTTCTTTGGCGGCCTGGGCGCTGCGCCCGGCCAGGCTGCGCACTTCGCTGGCCACCACGGCAAAGCCCCGGCCTTGCTCGCCTGCGCGGGCGGCTTCCACCGCAGCATTCAGCGCCAGGATGTTGGTCTGGAAGGCGATGGAGTCGATGACGCCGATGATTTCTGAGATGCGGTTGGAGCTGTCGGTGATGCCACGCATGGTGTCCACCACGTTGCCCATCACTGCGCCCCCACGCTCGGCAATGGCTGCGGCGTTGTTGGCCAGATCGCCCGCACGCTGGGCGTTCTCGGCGTTTTGCGTCACGGTGCTGGTGAGCTGCTCCATGCTCGCAGCGGTTTGCTGCAAGGAAGATGCCTGCGACTCGGTGCGCGACGACAAGTCCAGGTTGCCCGAGGCGATTTCGCTGGCCGCGTGGCGGATTTCTTCGGTGCCGTTGCGGATGTTGCCAATCAAGCCCGCCAAGCGGCCTTGCATGGTGGCCATGGCGTGCATCAGGCTGTGCGGGTTGTTGCCCGTCGTGGGCACCGTCACGGTGAGGTCGCCATCGGCAATACGGGCGGCGACTTCGCTGGCCTGCGCGGGCTCACCGCCCAGGCTACCGGTCACGCTGCGGATGATGAGCAGCATGGAGACATGAATGATGGTGCCCAGCACCAGCACAATGCTTAGCAGCTTGACGATGGTTTTGTAAAACGCAGCTTGGATGTCGCTTACCAGCACGCCAGCCATGATGTGCCAGTCCCACGCCTTGTCGTAACGCACGTAGGTGATTTTCTCCAGCCGCTCCACGCTGCCATCCGGCTTGGTCACACCCGCTTGGTAAGACACAAAGCCTTGGCCGTTTTTCTGCCCCATGTCTGCCAATTCGCGGTAATAGGGTTTGCCGTCAGGGTCTTTGCGGTCGCCCACGTTGGTGCCAATCAGCTTGCCGCCGGCAGGGTGCATCAGCATGAGGGGCGCGGAATCGATGACAAAGAGAAAGTTCTTGTCATTGTCAAAACGCAGCTTCGACAGCCGGGCCAGCGCTTGCTCTTTGGCCGCAGCCACCTCCATGCGCCCCGCTGCCGCTTCGGCAGCATAAGACTCGACCAGGCTATACCCCAAATCCACCACATGGCGTACCGACGCCTGGCGCTCTTCGGTGACCACGGAGCGGGCGTGGAACGCAGCCCAGGTGCCGAGCAAAAACAGCCCGAGCCACATCAAGATCAAGGCCAATGTCAGTTTGGTTTTCAGTCGCATAAGAGTCGGAGACTTCCGGTAGGGAGGGTCAGGTCGGTGGCGAATCAGGCGTAACGAGGACGCCCACCGGGCACTCGGAACTAGGGAAATTGCCGATGACGAATTTCGAAAAATATCTTAGCACGGCCCGAAATATGTAACCCATATTACAAACAAACACACATTTATCGAAAAAGAGCCTGCCAGTACTCATGCCACCGACACCAAAAGCCAGGCCTGCTGGCTGTGCCATGCCCGGCGCTGCCGCCAAGCAAGGCGATGAACGGCCTGATGCAGAGGTGAAGAAGTGAAAAGATGAAGAGGCACCCACTCATCTCCACGAATCTTTTCAAGGCCTTTTGAGGATTGCATGGAAGTGCAATCGCGATGGAGGGCTGCTTTGACAGCGCCGCATGGGCTTGAGCCCACGCAAGCAACCGGGGTGTGCAATCGCCCGATTCCATGCCAACGCGTGCGGGCACGCAGCCTTAAAAGGGCGCTCTGGGTTATTGCAAAGACTCCAATCACCACGGCACCACGGCGATTGCTGCGTTTGGCGCCTCGGAGCCCGCTCCGGCCGACAGTGCTCACAGAACGCTCTGTCGGTGCGGATGATCTCTAACGCATGGAAGATTCGCAGGCAAAGAGCACCCTGCGTCGACCGGCGCTGCCCGGGCGCCTGGATGGAGGGGTGACGCCTGACGCGGGGGAAGTTTGAGGCAGAAAGCCCACTAGCGCTTGATACACAAGCGCCAAGCGCTACAAAATGAGGAGTGCCGATAGGCACCCAGACCATGGGAAATCCCGTGATGGCTGCTCTCGGGAGGTGTCCCTGCCGGCACAAGGCTGGCGGCTTTGGATGGCAACGTGTGGTCACTACCGCATGTGCACAGCCCACGCCCTGCGCGGCGACGCACAGGGCCAAGAGCGGGGGCGGATGCGCCCCAGCATTTTTATTTACCGTTCACAAAGGCGTTGCGCGCGGTCACCGCCAGATCGGGGTAGTTGGCAAACATGCCGTCCATGCCCATGTCCAGGTGCTTGCGGAACTCTGCGGCGGCCAGGGTGGCGTCGGCCTGCGCAAAGGTCCAGCCGTGCACTTTCAGGCCCACAGCGTGGGCCTCGTCGATGAAGGTCTTGGTGAGGGGATAGGTGGTGTTGTTGATGAGCACGCCCACACCTTCCGTGAAGGTGGCCACGTCTTTCAGCGTGATTGCCTGCACGCCCGTGCCGCCCGTCACACCCATGCGCACACTGCCGTCAGCTGCCGTGGTGGCCACGCCCAGCAAGATCAGCGGCATTTTGTTGTTTTGCGCGATCTGCTTGGTGCGCAGGCTGCGCAGCGTGGCGTCGCTGAAAGACTGGATGAAAAGCTTGCTGTTGGCGTTGTAGCCGTTGGCGTTCAGGGTCTTCAAGATGCCGTCTTCCATGACGGGGTCGGCCTGCTTGGCTTCGGGGTAGATGCCCACTTCGCGGCCGACGGTGCTGCTTTGCTTCTTGGCAAAGTCCACCACTTCTTGAAAGGTGGGCACGACAAACGGGTTCGTGGCGCTGGGGGTGAAGCCGGGGTAGCTGGTCTTGCCCGTGCCGGTGGGCACCACCGTGAGGGTCTTGATTTCGGCCAGGGTGAAGTCAGACACCTTGTAGGCGCCGTTGCGCTGCGCAAACAGCGACGCCACATTGGTGGTGCGGTTCAGGGTGTCGTCATGGATGGCCACCAGCGCGCCATCCTTGGTGATCTGCAGGTCGGGCTCGATGAAGTCGGTGCCCATGCGGATGGCCAGCTCGTAGCCCGCCAGCGTGTGCTCTGGCAAATAGCCGCTGGCGCCACGGTGGGCAATGACTTGGGGTTGCGCGGGGGCGCTGTCGCTGCCGCCGCAACCAGCAATGAACAAGGCAGAGAGGCAGACTGCGGCGAGGGAGGGAGCTTTCATGTCGGACAGATCCAGTGTTTGGAAAAGAGGCCGACTCTATCGGCGCCCCATGGCAAACCCGTGACACCAAGACGCCAGCGAAGAATGCAGCTAAAAAGGATCAAAAATGCCTTTGGCGCTTATTCGACCTGCCCAATTCGCTATATATTTAATAGCATTTTCATGCTTGTGCCGATCCAGGCCACTGGCCACCAAGCTGGAGCGTGGCCCGCTGGCAGACGGCCAGCAGCGCCGGGCCGAGCATGCGCACGGATTCGTCGTTGAACCGGTCCAGCGGCCCCGACAGCGACAGAGCCCCCAGCAGGAAATTGCCCGGTCCGTATACCGGGCCCGCCACGGCGGCGCAGCGCTCATCGCGCTCACCAAAGGACACCTGTAGCAACGGGCTCATGCTCGCCAACAGTGGTTCGGGTGGCGCATTGCGCAGCACCTTGCCGGGCGCCCCGGCGGCCATGGGCAGCAGGTCGCCCACGCGGACGCGGTCCAGCGTGGAGTGCAGCGAATCCATGCGCAGCAGGCACAGGCGTGTTTTGCTGTCGTGTTGCACATGGAAGGACGGGCTTTCCATACCGTCGCGCACCAGTTGCGCCATGAGAGGGCGCAGCGTTGCTTCCAGCGGCGCATTGGCGTCGTAAGCCTTGCCCAGCCGGAATGCGAAGGGGCCAAAGGTATAGGTCTGGTCCGGCCGTCGCACCACCAAGCCGCAGCGCTCCAGGCTCACGGCCAGCCGCAGGATGGCGCTCTTGTACAGCCCCGTGGCCTTGGCCAGCTCAGCCAGCGTGAGTGGGCGGCGCGCCTCCTCCAGCGCCTGGGCGATGGCCATGGCACGGTCCACTGCGGCCACGCCGTTCATGTTGGCGGCGTAGCCGGGGGAGACGCCGGACAGATCGGTCTCGGCATCCGTGCCGGGATCGGATTGGGAATGTGTATCGGGTTCATGAGGCATCACTCTATTCTGCCAAACAGAACTAACGTTCTACCCAGGAAAACCCCAATGCACACCACCCCACTCCCGCCTTAGACTTTGATCAAACAGAACACATATTCTGCTCAACAGAACAAATTTGCAAATCATGACAATAGACAGCAACCCCCAAAAGATGTGGATCGCCGGCGAAGGCGTGGATGGCGAAGCGGGCGTGGCGCCGCTGGTGTCGGTGAACCCGGCCACGGGCGAAGTCAATCACGCGGTGGCTGCCGCAGGCGCCAGCGCCGCAGATGCCGCCGTGCGCAACGCACACGACGCGGCGCGCCAGCGCGCCTGGCGCGGCATGCAGCCGCCACAGCGCGCACGCATCCTCGCGCGCATCGCAGACGGCATGGAGGCACGTGGCGAAGAACTGGCGCGCCTGCAGATGCTGGAGAACGGCAAGGTCTGGCGCGAGTGCCAGGCCCAGGTCAAGAGCGCGGCCGCCACCTTCCGCTACTACGCAGCGGTGTGTGAAACCACGGGCTCGGAGGTGACGCCCGCGCGTGGCGACTACCTATCCATGTCGGTGTACGAGCCCTATGGCGTGGTGGCGGCCATCACTCCCTGGAACTCGCCGATGACGATGGAGGCGCAGAAGGTGGCGCCAGCGCTGGCAGCTGGCAACGCGGTGGTGCTCAAGCCTTCGGAGATCACGCCGTCCACCGGCTTGCTGCTGGGCCGTATCGCGCACGAGGCGGGCCTGCCGCCCGGCATTCTGAACGTGCTGCCAGGCACCGGCCAGCAGGTGGGTGCGGCACTGGTGGCCCACCCACTGGTGCGGCTGGTGTCTTTCACCGGCGGCACGGAAAGCGGCCGACGCATTGCCGAAGTGGCGGCGCGCAAGCTCATGCCCGTGGCGCTGGAGCTGGGCGGCAAATCGCCGCACATCGTGTTCGATGACGCCTCCGTGGACGCCGCTGTGGCGGCACTGGCAGGCGGCATCTTCGAGGGCAGCGGCCAGTCGTGCGTGTCAGGCTCGCGTGCCTTCGTGCAGCGCGGCGTGTATGCCCAGGTGGTGGACAAGCTGGTGGCCACGGCGCGCGCATTGCGGGTAGACCTGCCCGACGCCCCGGGCGCCGAGATGGGCCCGCTGGCCACTTTCGCTCACCGTGACCGCGTGGCCGCCATGGTGGACGCCGCGCGCAACGCGGGCGCCGACGTCCTTACCGGGGGCGCCCGCCCCGGCGACGCCCGGCTGGAGCGCGGCGCTTACTACCAGCCCACTGTCATCGCGGGCATCGACAACCGCGCGGCCATCGCTCAGCAGGAGATCTTCGGCCCCGTCCTCTGCGTGATCCCGTTCGATGACGAAGACGACCTGATTGCCCAGGCCAACGACTCGGCCTTCGGCCTGGCTTCCGGTATCTGGACCAGCGACTACCAGCGCGCCTGGCGCGTGGCGCGCGCGCTGGAAGCCGGCACGGTCTGGATCAATACCTACAAACAGCTGTCGATCGCCACGCCTTTCGGTGGCTTCAAGGAAAGCGGCATCGGGCGCGAAAAAGGCATCGGCGGCATGCGTCTGTACCAACAACCCAAAGGCATCTATTTCGGCATGGGCCCGGCGGCCTGACCACACAACCTCAACATCAACGTCACCAACATGAGCAAACAACTACAACACATCGGCTTCATCGGCCTGGGCGTCATGGGCGAGCCCATCTGCCGCAACCTGGCGCGCAAGGCAGGCGCCAAGGTCTCCGCATTCGATCTGGACCTGGCGCCCCTGCAGCGCCTGGCGCTCGACGGCGTGGCAAGCGCAGCCTCCGCCGCAGCCATCATGGCGCAGTGCGACGTGGTGTTTCTGTCCCTGCCCTCGGGCGAGGTGGTGGCGCAGTTGTGCCGAGAAGACGGTGGCCTGCTGTCGCAGGCCCGGCCCGGGCAGATCGTCGTGGACCTGAGCACCTCGCCGGTCAACACCACGCGCGCGCTGGAGCAGGAGTTCGCGGCGCGCGATGCGCACTTCATCGACGCGCCCGTGGCCCGCACCCGCGCCGCCGCCGAATCTGGCACGCTGGCCGTCATGGTCGGCGCATCGCCGGAGATGTTCGAGGTCGTGCGCCCGCTGATCGCAACTTTCGCCTCCGACATTGCACTGTGCGGCCCGGTGGGTTGCGGGCAGGTGCTGAAGATCCTCAACAACATGGTGCTGTTCGAGACTGTGGTCGCCATCAGCGAGGCCAAGGCCATCGGCGAGCGCGCTGGGGTGGACCCGCAGGTGCTGTTCGACACGCTGTCCAAGGGCTCGGCCGATAGCTTTGCGCTGCGCAACCACGGCATGAAGGCGGTGCTACCCGGCGCGTTCCCCGAGCGCGCCTTCTCGGTGCGCTACGCACGCAAGGACCTGTTGTACGCGCTGAAGCTGGCCGAGGACACGGGCGTGGATGCGCGCGGCGCGCGCGTGGTGGACCAGTGGTTCACCAAAGCCATCGACGCCGGCCTGGGCGAGCAGTACCACCCGGTGATCAGCCGCCTGATGGCGCGCGCAACGGGCGGATGACCCAGCACCCCCCGCGTCCCACGCCACCCATGGGTGCGCCGTTCACCCACCAATGCATCTGCACACCGAGGAGCCCTCCATGAATGAGCCATTACAACGACGATTCGAGACCATCCCCGAGCGGGTGAATGGCGATCGCGCATTGGTGCATCGCGGCCGCTATCTGACGGCCGACATCAAGGTGCTCGTCGGAGCCTCGCCCTACATGCTGTACATCCGCAGCGGCGAAATCCAGAGCATCAGCCAGCAGCCGCCCCTGTTCGCGGCGGCCGACCTCGTGATCGAGGCGACGGAGGAAGCGTGGGCAGCGCTGTGGCAGACGTACCCACGCCCCGGCTGGCACGACATCTTTGCGCTGACCAAGCGCGGCGCCATGCGCGTCGAGGGCGACTCCCACGTGCTCTTCGCGCACCTTCAGTACCTGAAGGACGTTCTCACCACACCACGGCGTGCCCGCGTCCAGTGACGTTTGCAAAGGAAAACACGCAAATGACAGCCTCCATAGAGCCCATCGTTGGCCGGTATGTGCACGTGAACGTCCTGGGTGACGCATGCCGCGTGTATTTTGAAGAAAGCGGCCAGGGGATTCCCCTGTTGTGCCTGCACACGGCCGGATCCGACGGCCGTCAGTTTCGCCACATGCTGTGCGATGAAGACATCACCTCGCGATTCCGGGTGATCGCGTTCGACATGCCCTGGCATGGAAAGTCCTACCCACCCGTCGGATTCCAGGGCAACGACTACGAGCTCACCACCGAGCGCTATGTCGCAACCATCCGCGCATTTGTCGCAGCGCTGGGGCTGGAGCGGCCTGTTGTCATGGGCTGCTCCATAGGCGGGCGCATCGTCTTGCAACTCGCGCATGCACACGGCGAGGAGTTCCGCGCCCTGATCGGCCTGGAAGCGGCCGACCACCAAGCGCCCTGGTATGACACCCGTTGGCTGAACCGGCCAGACGTCCATGGCGGAGAAGTGTGCGCGGCACTGGTGTCCGGCCTGATCGCGCCGCAAAGCCCAGACCAGTACCGCCACGAGACGCTGTGGCAGTACAAGCAAAGCGGCCCGGGGATCTTCCGGGGCGACCTCTACTTCTACCGCGCCGACTCCGACCTGCGCGGCAAGCTCGGCGGCATCGACACGGCCCGCACACCCCTGTTTCTGCTGACGGGCGAGTACGACTTTTCTTGCAGCCCCGAAGACACGTTGCGCACGGCCAGCGGCATCCCGGGGGCGAAGGCCGTGGTGATGAAAGAGCTGGGGCACTTTCCCATGAGCGAGCACCCGGCTCAGTTCAAAAGGTACATCGCCCCGGTATTGGAGGCGATTTCGCAGCATTAGGCATCCCCCCAGACGTTCACACAACAACCTATCCAGGAGACATTCATGAAAAAGATCATCGCCATCACGGCGCTTTGCCTTGCCGGTACGGCATCGGCCCAGGAAGAAATCAAGATCGGAGCCATCGTCACGCTGTCGGGCGCCGGGGCCTCCTGGGGGCAAGCCATGCTCCACGCGACGGAACTCGCCGCCGACGACGTGAACGCCAAGGGCGGGCTGGAAGTGGCCGGCAAGAAATACAAGGTCAAGGTCGTTCCCTACGACGACAAGTACCAGGCCGGCGAAGCCGTGACCGCCGCCAACCGGCTGGTCTTCGAAGACAAGGTGAAGTACATCATCGGTCCTGTGGGCTCCGCGGGCGCCCTGGCAGTGACCCCCATCGTGGGCAAGAACAAGGTGGTGATGCTCACCCTTGGTTTCACCGACAAGGCGCTGGGCAAGGACAAGCCATTCAACTTTCGCCCCAACCTGACAACGATGGAAACATCGCAGCCCCAGATCAACTGGATCGTGAAGGCCAAGGGCATCAAGAAGGTAGGCGGCCTGTTCCCCAACGATGAGACCGGCCAGCAGATCGCCCAGGACCTGGAGAAGGCCTACACCAAGGCCGGCGCCCAACTCAACGCCAAGGAGTTCTTCGAACGCGAGCGTGTGGACATGATGCCGCTGCTGACCCGGCTGATCGCCAAGGGCGTCGATGCCATCGAATTGGACGGCAACGCCCCCGGCACCGCTGGCCTGATCGTCAAGCAGGCGCGTGAACTCGGCTTCAAGGGCGCGATCATCCGCAGTGGCGGACCGGCCACCTCCGAGATCGTGAACGTGGCGGGCACGAGCGCCGCCAACGGCATGCTGGTGAACACACCCATCGACCCGGCCAACCCCGCCGTGAAGGCGTACGCCGACCGCTACTTCGCCAAATACAAGAAGCGCATGAACGGCTTCAGCCCCGCGTTCTACGACGGAACACACATGCTGCTGCAAGCCATGGCGACCGCTGGCACGACAACGGACACCGACAAGGTGCGCGTAGCGCTGGAGAACACCAAGGACTTCAAGGGCATTCTCGGCACGCTCAACTGGACGGGCGCCGAAGTCTATGGGATAGCCCACCAGATCAGCGCGCCCTTCTACATCGCCCGCGTGCAGGACGGCCAGGAGGTGGTCGAAGCCACCTGCTCGCTCACCGAGTGCAAGTGATCCGGCTCTGACTGTTCGGGAATACCGCCGTGGACTTTACTTTTCTGATGGGCCAGGCGCTGACCAATGGCCTTGTCATCGGACTGCTGTACCTGTTGATGGCCATTGGCTTCACCCTGGTGTTCGGTGTGATGCGCGTCGTCAACTTTGCGCATGGCGAGTTCTACATGTTGGGCGCCTTCTCTGCCTACGTGTGCGTGACGCGACTGCAGCTGCCCTTTCTCGCGGCGGTACTGGCCACCTTCGTCCTCACGCTCATCCTGGGCTGGATCATCGAGGTGGTAGTGATGAAGGGCTTTCGGGGCGACGAGCTCAACGGGATGATCGCCACCATCGGCCTGGCGATGATCCTGCAAAACGGCGCGCTCATGGTCTTCGGGCCCGACCCGCAGTCCATGCCCGCCGTGGCCGAAGGCGTGGTCTCGCTCGGCCCGGTGATGCTGCCGATGTCGCGCCTGTACGTGGTGGCGTTCTCGCTGGTGGTGCTGGTGGTGCTGTATGCGTTTCTCATGCACAGCAAAGGCGGCCGCGCCCTGCGCGCCGTGGTGCAAGACATCGAGATCGCCAGCGCACAGGGCATCCGCGCCCAGTTCATGTACCCCCTCGGTTTCGGCATCGGGGTGGCCCTGGCGGCCATCGCGGGCGCCCTGATGGCCCCGGTGTTCTCGGTGTCGCCCAACATCGGATCGACGCCGCTGCTCAAGGCCTTCATCGTGGTAATTCTGGGGGGGCTGGGCAGCATTCCAGGTGCCGCGCTTGCGGCGCTGCTGCTGGGCGTCTTCGAGAGCGTGGCCAACACCTTCATGTCCAGCAGCTTCTCGGACATGCTGCTGTTCGGCTTCGTGATCCTGATGCTGATCTTCCGACCCTCGGGCCTGCTCGGAAAGGCGGGGCACTAAACCATGAACGTTTCCTCGATGACCAATCCCCAACGCAAGGCATCCCAACCCCCTGCCTCCGCGCCCACACCGGGCGGCGGCTCCTGGAAGGCATGGGCCCCGGCACTGCTGCTGCTCTTTGCCGCGCCGCTGCTGTTGGCCGGCAACCCGTTCTACGTGCACCTGGCGGTGCTCATCTGCATCAACATCATCTTCGTGAACGGGCTTTCGCTCATCAGCCGCACGGGGCAGCTGTCGTTTTGCCATGCGGCGTTCATGGGCATGGGCGCCTTCGTCGCCGTGATCTGCACCACACGGTTCCAGGCCCCCTTCCTCCTGTCGCTGCTGGCAGGCGTTGCCACTGCAATGCTGGCCGCCTATCTGCTGGGCGCGGTCATCCTGCGCCTGCAAGGCGTGTATTTCGTACTGGTCACCTTCTGCTTTGGCGAGCTGTTTCGCCTCGTGCTGCTCGAAGGCGGTAGCGTGACCGGCGGCGCCAACGGCATTGCCAACATTCCGCCCGCGCACCTGCTCGGCGTGACGTTCGACAGCAAACTGTCGTTCTACTACCTGGCGGCAGCCTGCGCCTGCGTATCGGTCGTGCTGCTGATCGCGCTGTTCAAGACGCCCCAAGGCCACGCGCTGGACGCCGTCGGCGACAACCCCGAACTGGCCGAGGCCAGTGGCATCAGCATCCAGGGCTCGCAGATGTTCGCTTTCGTTCTGGGCAGTGCCTTCGCTGGCTTTGCCGGGGCCTTGCTGGCGCACTACGTGGGCTTCGTGTCCCCCGAATCCTTCAATCAGCATGTCTCCGTGGCAGCCATCATCATGCTGGTGATGGGCGGCCGCGGCTCCGTGTTGGGGCCGATTCTTGGCGCGGTCATCATGACATCGCTGCCGGAGCTGTTCCGCAGCGCGATCGAAACCCAGAACATCCTGTACGGCATCACGCTGATCCTGGTGCTCAAGTTTCTGCCGACGGGGCTGGTTGGCATTGGCGCCAAGCTTCGTGGCCAAGGAGGCGTGCGATGACTGCGCTGCTCAAGATTGAAGGGCTCACCAAAACATTCGGCGGCCTGGCGGCCGTGCGCGATCTGAGCTTCGAGCTGCAACAGGGCGAGATCGTCGGCCTGATCGGCCCCAACGGCGCGGGCAAGAGCACAGCGTTCAACATGATCAGCGGCGCACTGCCACCCAGCGCGGGCAAGATCGTGTTTGCCGGAAACGACATCACCGGACACCCGCCCAGCCAGGTCGTCAGGCATGGACTGGCCCGCACCTTCCAGTCGGCCACGGTGTACCCCAAGGCCACCGTGTACGAGAACGTCTACCGCGGTGCGCTGTGCCACCTGGGCGTGGCGGTGTGGGCGCAGATCGCGCAGACCGCAGCGTACAAGGCCGCATGCAGCCGCATCCACGAAACCGTCGACAAGGTGCTCGAGATCACCGGGCTTGCGCCTTACCGCCACGAGATCGCCGGGGAACTGGCCTATGGCCACCAAAAGCGCATCGGAGTGGCGATCGGCCTGGCGACCAGCCCTCGCCTGCTGCTGCTCGATGAACCCGCCGCCGGGCTCAACCCCGAGGAATGCGCCGAGTTCGGGCGCCTGCTCAAGACGCTGCGCGACGCGCACGGCATCTCGCTGCTGTTCGTCGAGCACCACATGGCCCTGGTGATGGGCACCTGCGAAAAGATCATCGTCCTCGTGCAGGGACAAAAGATCGCCCAGGGCACTGCAGAGGAAGTCCGCAACAGCCCCGCTGTGATCGAAGCCTATTTGGGAGTGGATGAAGATGCGCACGCTTGAGGTCAAGGACATCGTCGTCCACTACGGACAAGTGCAGGCTTTGCACGGTGTGAGTTTCAGGATCGACGCTGGCAAGATCGTGGCGCTGATCGGCTCCAACGGTGCCGGCAAGAGCACCACGCTCAAGGCACTGATGGGGCTCAAGAGACTCACGTCCGGTGCCCTGATGCTGGACGGTGAACGCATCGACAGCACCCATTCAGCGCAGCGTGTTGGCTTGGGGATTGCGCTGTCGCCCGAAGGCCGCCGCCTCTTTCCGCGCATGTCCGTTTGGGACAACCTGATGGTGGGCGCACACACCGTGGGCTCGGCCGCGCGGCGCAAACAGTCGCTGGACCTGGTCTACGCGCTTTTCCCCCGCGTTCAGGAACGCAGCAAGCAGATGGCGGGTTCCCTGTCGGGCGGCGAGCAGCAGATGGTGGCCATTGGCCGCGCGTTGATGTCCAGCCCACAGATTTTGATGCTGGATGAGCCATCGCTGGGCATTGCGCCCAAGATCGTCTCCGAGATCGCTCAGGTCATCCAGCGCCTGAATAAAGAAACCGGCATATCCGTCGTCCTGGTGGAGCAAAACGCGCGTCTGGCGCTCAAGATTTCCGACGACGCCTATGTGTTCGAGCAAGGGGTGGTGACACGCTCTGGATCGGGCCAGGCACTGATGAACGACGCGTTCGTGCAAAAGGCCTTCCTCGGCATTTGAAACCGCAAACATCCAGCCCCCTATGCACCACGAACATCCCATTCCCGTCATCCCGCGCGCAGAAGTGCGCCCGGCCTGGCTCGCCCAGCACACCGAAGAAGCGCTCGAGCCCGATCTTCCGATCATCGATCCCCATCACCACCTTGCGGACCACCACTGGGGAGGCTATCTTGCCGACCACCTGCTGGCCGATCTGCACAGCGGCCACCGCATCGAATCGACCGTGTTCGTTCAGGTCGGCTTCGGCTACCGCGAGCACGGGCCCGAGCATCTCCGGCCCGTGGGAGAAACCGAGCGGGTGGTGCATATCGCCGACCAAGCCCATCGCCTGCAAAGCGACACGCAGATCTGTGCAGGCATCGTCGGCTTCGCGGAGCTGTCTTTGGGCGCGGGCGTCCAGGAGGTGCTGGCCGCGCAGGTGCACGCCGGTGCTGGCCGGTTCCGGGGCATACGCTGCCACGCGGCCGCGCACGACGCTTTTCAATACGGGGTGATGCAATCTCCCCCCTTGCACCTCTACCAGTCTCCTCGGTTCCGCGAAGGCTTTGCGCAACTGGCCCGGTTCGGGCTGAGCTTTGATTCGTGGGCCTACCACACGCAGCTCCAGGAGCTGGCCGAGCTCGCGCAGGCGTTTCCAGAAACGCCGATCGTGATCGACCACATCGGCGTACCGCTGGGCGTGGGGCCGTATGCCGGGCATCGCGAGGCCGTGTTCGCCGATTGGCGGACGCAACTGCAGCGCATGGTTCCCCTGCCCAACGTGTTCGTCAAGCTGGGTGGAATGGGGATGAGCGTGTTCGGCTTCCCGTTCCATGACCAGCCTGCTCCGCCCACCTCCGCCGCACTGGCCCAGGCATGGAAGCCTTACATCCGCACCTGCATTGACCTCTTTGGCCCCGGCCGCTGCATGTTCGAGAGCAACTTTCCGGTGGACAAGGGCACGACCAGTTACTCGGTGCTGTGGAATGCATTCAAGCGCATCACCTCCGACATGTCCGCCGACGAAAAGCGGCTGCTTTACCGCGACACCGCTGCCCGCTTTTACCGGCTGTGAGCGGCCCCAAACGCCGTCCATGGCCCTGCGCCACATCTATAACCCAAGGAGACACAGAGACATGCCCCTGCAAGCCCCCCGTTCCCCCGCGCGCCGCCGCCTGCTGAGCGCCGTTGCCATCGTCTGCATGGGGTCAGCCACCTCCAGCCTGACCCACGCTCAGGGCGATGCTGCGCCCTTTCCCGCCAACACGGTGAAGATCATCGTGCCCTACGCCGCCGGCGGTGCCACCGACATCGTGGCGCGCTCGGTGTCCGAGAAGATGGCCACGCTCTGGGGCAAGCCCGTCATCATCGAGAACAAACCCGGCGCAGGCACCACGCTGGCCGCAGCGCAGGTGGCCCGCCTGCCCGGTGACGGCTACAACCTCTACATGACGACGTCGGCGCACACCATCAGCGGCAGCATCTACAAGAAGCTGGACTTCAACCCCGTGACCGACTTCGCGCCGCTCACACTGATCGCCAAGGTGCCGCTGGTGCTGGTGGTGCGCCCGGGCCTGAACGTGCGCACTCTGGACGATTTCATCCGTTACGCCAAGACCAACCCAGACAAGGCCTCGTTCGCCTCGCCCGGCAATGGCACGGCCCAGCATCTGGCGGGCGAGATGTTCAACACCAAGGCGCAAACCCGGATGGCCCACGTGCCGTACCGCGGCGACGCCCCCGCCATCACCGACCTGATGGGCGGTTCGGTGGACGCCATGTTCGCCACGCTGACCGTGGTGCTGCCCCACATCGCCACGGGCAAGCTCACGGCCCTTGCGCTGGCCAACGGCAGCCGGGTCGAGAAGGTGCCCGACATCCCCACCTTCGCCGAGGCGGGCATGAAGAACTTCGAAGCGGCCACATGGTTCGGCGTTCTGGCCCCGGCCTCAATGCCCAAGCCGCTGCGCGAGCAGATCAGCAAGGACATCCGCTCAGTGGTGGTGCAGCCGGAGATGCGAAAGAAACTGATCGACCTGGGCGGTGAAGTGGTGGGCAGCAAGCCGACAGAATTTGAAAGCTTCATGCAGGCCGAGACCAATAAGTGGCAGGACATCATCCGTACCTCCGGCGCCACGGTGAACTGAGGTTCAGCGCGGGGGTGGAAGTGATGTGACGGCGCCATCCACCCCATGTTCCTGGCTGCCCTTGGGGCAAGGCTGGTCGGTGTAGGTGGTGCGGCCGCCCTTCACACACTTGCGCGGCTGCACGGCCATGGGCTCGGACGCGGCACCGCTTGCAGAGCGGGCTGATGCGGCGGGCTGCCGCTTGCTGGGCGGCAAAGTGTCGGGGCCGGGGCGGGTGATCTTCTTCCATGCCTGCGCAGTCCACGGCCCGACGTGAGGCAGCCACTGGTCGGCTGTCCACCATGCGGCGGCGGCTGCGGCCAGCAGCAGTGCGGCCAGGATGGACCAGAGGGTGCGTTCGCGGGGGCTGCGCATGGAGATAGGCCTGCGTGTGGTAGATGAGAGCGGGGGTGAGCTGACCGGCAAGCTTAAAACATCATCCAACCCCACCCCCGTCACACCGTCACAGCACTATCACTACCATTTACCTTTGACGGCAGGGCGCCCGTAGCGCGCCGTGAGCGTGGCCTTGCAAAGGCTGTTGGCGTTGATCATTTAGGTGTGCCCGCCGCCGGGCGTGACGAGGTGCTTGGAGCCCGAGACCACCCAGCCCACCGAATCCATGCGCACCGTGACCGTGTGGATGCGGTGGTGCACCCTGGTGGGTATCTTCAAAGACAGTGCGGGTTCGCCCATCGTTCTTTCCCTTGCGGTGCACGTTCCACCATCCGCCCTGCTCCGTGCTGGATGAAGGCCGTCAGCGCGTGCGCTCGCGTGTCACGCCCACATCGATATTGCCAAATACGGTGACGCCGCTGGCGCCCTGTTGCGGGCTGGCGGGGTCGCTGGAGCGAGCAGAACCCGATGTGCTGCAGCAACCGCCCAGCACGCCAACAACGGCCAGCGCCACCAGCGCGGTGCGCCAAAAGCCCATGGCGGGCGATGCGGCGGGCTCCGCGCCGTGCCGCTCCATCATTCGCCACCCAGGTGGTTGCCCAGGATGCCGGCCAGCTCGAACATGCCTGCCGAGTCTTTGCCAAACACGGCGCGCAGCTTGTCGTCGGCGACGATGGTGCGCTTGTCCTTGGGGTCCTGCAGGTTGTGGGCCTTGATGTACTCCCACATCTTCTTCACCGCTTCGGGCCGCGCCACGGGTTCGGCCCCGATCACGGCGGCCAAGGCAGCGCTCGGGGCCTTGCCTGCGGCGGCCTTGCGCGGTGCCTTGGCGGCTGCGGTTTTGGCAGCGGCCTTCTTTGCGGGGACTTTTTTGGCTGCAGCGCTTGTCTTGCCTGCCTTAGCAGCTACTGTTTTTGCAGCAGCACCAGGGCGTGGCGGGAACTTGGATGGCGCAAACTCAAAGTTGACCTTGCTCGCCTCTTTGTCCCACGCCAGGTGGGCCTTGAAGGCGCGGCGGGTGCGCATGCTCACAAACTTGTCGAGCAGGTCGGTCTTGCCGGTGGCCAGCAGCTTTTGCATTTGCTCGCGCTCGACCGGCTGCTGCAGGATGATCTTGCCGCTCTTGAAGGTGCAGCTGGGCGTGGGTTGCGCAGCGGTGGGCACGGCTTTGCTGCACACGTAGTTGCTGCCGTGCTCGTGCACGTCCGATCCGCAAATGGGGCAAGGCCCGAGGGCGGCGTCTTCAAACTCCACGATCTCACCAGACTCTTCGCCCTTTTTGTCGTCGCCAAAGTCGAATTCGAGCTTGTAGTTGTGCGCCTCGTCGTCGTATTTGATGACGATCTCGGACGTGAAGGGCCAGCCCGCCTTGGAGCGGAAGCCCTCCAGCGGGCCAATCTTCTTGTCGCGCAGCAGGGCGTTGGCCTCAGCGGTTTCAAAGGTGCGGCCTGCGGGCGACTTGCCGAAGCTGAAGCCACAACCTTCGGCACCGGGCTTGCCCACGCAGGCAAAGCGGCGGTAGTTTTCTTTCACCACGCCGCCACAGTTGGGGCAGGGGGATTCGAGCGTGGCGTAGTCACCGGGGATGGTGTCGCGGTCGTATTCCTTGGCCTTCTTGACCATGCGCTCGGTCATGCTGGCAATGCCGGCCATGAAGTCTTCGCGGCTGAGCAGGCCCTTTTCCATCTGCGAGAGCTTGAACTCCCATTCGCCGGTCAGGTCGGCACGCGAGAGTTCTTCAACGCCCAGCCCCCGCAGCAGCGTCATGAGCTGGAACGCCTTGGCTGTGGGGATGATTTCGCGGCCTTCGCGCAGCATGTATTTTTCGGTCAGCAAACCTTCAATGGTGGCAGCGCGCGTGGCTGGCGTGCCCAGGCCTTTTTCCTGCATGGCCGAGCGCAGTTCTTCGTCGTCGATCTGCTTGCCCGCGCTTTCCATGGCGCCGAGCAGCGTGGCTTCGGAGTAGCGGGCGGGTGGCTTGGTCTTGAGGCCCTTGGGGTCCACGGCCAGCGTGTTGACGCTTTCGCCGGGTTGGACGGGCACCAGGTTCTGGCCCTTGTCGCCCTCTTTGCCGCCCTCGACTTCGTCGGCGGCTTCCTTGCCGTAAATGGCCAACCAACCGGGCCGCACCAGCACCTTGCCTTCGGTTTTGAAGCTGTGCGGCGCCACGGTGCTGATGCGCGTGGTCACCGTGTATTCGGCACTGGGGAAGAACACGGCCATGAAGCGGCGCACGACCAGGTCGTAGAGCTTTTGCTCGGCTTCTGAGAGGCCCGATGGCGCTTGCAGCGTGGGGATGATGGCAAAGTGATCACTCACCTTGCTGTTATCGAAGATGCGCTTGGACGGGCGCACGTAGTTGTTGTTCAGCGCTGTAAGCGCGTGCGGCGCCAGGTGGCGCATGCCGCTGTCGGCCAGCATCTCGAAGGTCTGCTTGGCAACGGGCACGTAGTCTTCGGGCAGCGCGCGCGAATCGGTACGCGGGTAGGTCAGTGCCTTGTGCCGCTCGTACAGGCTTTGCGCCAGGGCCAGCGTGGTCTTGGCCGAGAAGCCAAACTTGCCGTTGGCCTCGCGCTGCAGGCTGGTCAGGTCAAACAGCAGGGGCGACGCCTGCGTGGTGGGCTTGCTCTCTTCGGTGACGGTGGCCTGCTTGCCGCGCACGGCGTTGGCTATTGACTGTGCCTCGGCGGCAGACCACACGCGGTCGGCGCGGGCTTCGACGTCTTCCGATTTCTTCCACTTGGGGTCGAACCACTTGGCGGGGTATTCACCGGCCTGCGCGCCAAAGGTGGCGTGGATTTCCCAGTAGTCGCGGCTGATGAACTTGCGGATCTTTTCTTCGCGCTCCACCACCAGGGACAGCGTGGGCGTCTGCACCCGGCCCACGGTCGTCAAGAAGAACCCGCCATCGCGCGAATTGAACGCTGTCATGGCGCGGGTGCCGTTGATGCCGACCAGCCAATCGGCCTCAGAGCGGCTGCGCGCGGCGTGGGCCAGGCCCGTCATCTGCTGCTCGGTGCGCAAGTTGTCAAAGCCGTCGCGGATGGCCTGGGGCGTCATGGACTGCAGCCACAACCGCTTGACGGGCTTGCTCAGGCCTTTGGTTCCGGGCTTGTTGCCCCCGGCGTACTGCTCGATCAAGCGGAAGATCAGCTCACCCTCGCGGCCCGCGTCACAGGCGTTGATGAGTTCGGTGACGTCCTTGCGCTTGGCCTGCTTGACCACCGCGTTCAGGCGCGTCTTGGTTTTGTCCACCGGCTTCAAGTCAAAGTACGGCGGGATGACGGGCAGATGGGCAAAGCTCCACTTGCCGCGCTTCACGTCAAACTCTTCAGGCGCCTGGATCTCCACCAGGTGACCCACGGCGCTAGTGACTACATAGCGGTCGTTCTCGAAGTGGTCTTCGTGTTTGTCGAACTTGCCGGCCACGGGGGTCAGTGCGCGCACGATGTCTTGCGCGACAGAGGGTTTTTCTGCAATTACCAGGGTCTTGGTCATTTTGGGGCTCTCGCCTGTCGTCGTCGTTCTGGTGTTCTGGATTCGGCACGCTGGGTCCGGCCCAAGCGCTTCTACAATTCGGGGCTCACGCGCACGTACACACATACACGCGCACGCACACATGTGTGCACCATCAAGTTAACAGAGTTTTTGCCATGCCCCGCTCCGCATCGCCCGCAGCCCCCGCCCTTGCACCGGGCCGTCGCATCCAGACCCGGCGCTCGGGCGTCCACGGCAAGGGCGTGTTTGCCGTGCAAGATATTGCGGAAGGCGAAGTCCTTGTCGAGTACACGGGCGAAGTGATTGGCTGGCAGGAAGCGCAAGACCGGCACCCGCACGACCCCTTGCAACCCAACCACACGTTTTACTTTCATGTGGATGAAGACCACGTGATCGACGCAAAGTTCGGCGGCAATTCGTCGCGCTGGATCAACCACAGCTGCAACCCCAACTGCTACGCCGACGAACAGGGCCACCGCATTTTCATCACGGCGCTGCGCAATATCAAGGCGGGCGAAGAACTCAATTACGACTACGGCCTGATCATCGAAGAGCGCTACACCCCCAAGCTCAAAGCCGAATACCCGTGCTGGTGTGGCAGCAAGAACTGCCGGGGCACGCTGCTCGCACCCAAGCGCGGTTGGGCGCCCCCGGTGCCACTGCCGCCCTCCAAGGCCGCAACAAAGCCGAAGAAGGGATCCGCCAAAGCCTCTGCTAAAGGCAAAGGCAAAGGCAAAGGCAAAGACGCCAAGGCGGTGAATGCGCCCCAAAAAGCCGCGAAGCCGGGCAAGCCCACCACCCAAAAAGGCCGCAGCCAATGAACACGCCCATCCGTTGGCCTGCCGAGGCACTGTGGGAACTGGTGTCACCACAGTTACCTGGCTTTACGGTGGAGGTGCTGCCATCCATTGATTCGACCAACACCGAGCTTATGCGCCGCGCGCGGGCCGGGCAGTATGAGCCCACCTTGCTGGTGGCAGAGGAGCAGACCGCCGGTCGCGGGCGGCTGGGGCGTGTGTGGCAAAACAGCCTCGGGGCGTCCTTGATGATGTCGTTGGGCCTGCCGCTCGCCCCTCGCGACTGGTCGGGCCTGTCGCTGGCCGTGGGGGTGAGCGTGGCAGAAAGCCTGCAACCCGTGCCGCCCCCGCCGGGCGCCGGTCAACCGGCGTGGGTGGGACTCAAATGGCCCAATGACCTGTGGCTGGGTGGCGGTGATGCGGGGGGGGACCGCAAGCTGGGCGGCATTCTTGTGGAAACGGCCAGCTTCGTGGCGCCGCAACACCACCCCGGCGCGCAGCCCCCTGGCAGCGCCACAGGCGCCCCACCCCTCCGTTACGTGGTGGTGGGCATCGGCATCAACGTCTTGCCACGCGACCCAGAGGGCATGAGCATGCCCCCGGGCAGCCTGCAGGATGTGGAGCCGGGGCTCGATGCCCCCACGTCGCTGCTGCGCATCGTGCCGCCGCTGGTGGCCATGCTGCAATCGTTCGAGGGGTATGGTTTTGGCCCCATGCAGCCGCGTTTTGCTGCGCGGGATGTGCTGCACGGCCGCGCCGTCACGCTGAGTGACGGAACGGCGGGCATGGCCCACGGGGTGGGCGAAGATGGCGCGCTGCTGGTCCACACCGCTGGCGGCATGCAGGCCATCACCAGCTCCGAGATCAGCGTGCGCCCCAGCGCCATGAAAGAACTCAGGAGCCCGCCCTGATCGGCTACGCGCCTTCCCGGGCAGCACCCCCATTGCACCAGGCACGACCCGTTTTACGGGGCGCCCGGTCTTTGTGCGCGCCGGTGGTGAGGACGTGGCAGGCGGTGCGCATAGCGCGCAGCGCAATGGACAACCGACGAGAAATGAAAGAGAGGCCCGCATGCTGCGTCTTGCCGTGATCGTGGTGCTGCTGGCCAACGCGGGCTACTACGCGTGGTCCCACGGGTTGTTGCGCCAATGGGGCCTGGCCCCCCAGGAGCAGTCAGAACCCCAGCGCATGGACCAGCAGATCCGGCCAGAGACGCTGCAGATCCTGAAGGTCAACCCGGGCAAGGGGGCTGCAGCCCCCAGCCCCGCTGCGGCGACTTCGGCCGCATCCAGCCCCCCCGCTGCCGCCGCGTCATCCAACACCCCAGGCAGCGCCCAAGGCACCCCAGCCGCAGTGGCCGAAGCGCCCACACCGCCCCCCGAGCCCACCGAATGCCTGCAGGCGGGGGTGTTTGACGAGCGCCAGGCCGAGGCCTTGCGCACGGCGGCGGCCGCGCTGCCGCGTGGCAGCTGGGTGCTCGACCCCACGCCGTTGCCCGGCCGCTGGATGGTTTACATGGGGCGGTTTGACGACATGGAAGCGCTTGACAAAAAACGCACCGAACTGCGCGCCCGCAACGTGGATTTCGACCGGGCGGGTGGCTCCTGGGAATACGGCCTGTCGCTGGGCCGCTTCTCGACCAAAGACGCCGCCGAGCGCGAACTGGCCAGCATGAACAGCAAAGGCGTGCGCACGGCGCGCGTGGTCCAGGAGCGCCCCGACGTGGTCGGCTTCACCCTGCGCGTGCCGGCCGTGACCCATGCGCTGCGCCCCCAACTGGAAACGCTGCGCCCCGCGCTGTCTGGCAAAACACTGCGCGCCTGCAGTTGAGCCCCGGCGAGCACGCCTTCACCTGCAGGGTGCGCCCCCTGCCAGGCCGCCCCCTCAGCTGCCCGCCACCACATCCTCCCGCGCCGCAAAACGCACCGTGAAACAGGCCCCCGGCGGGTGGTGGCCAGGGCGGGCGTCTTCGAGCCGGACCTCGGCGTCGTGTTGGCGGGCGATCTCTCGCACGATGGGCAGGCCCAGACCCGAGCCATCGGCCTCGCTGCCCAAGGCCCGATAAAACGGCTGAAAGACCAGCTCGCGCTCTGTCTCGGGCACGCCGGGGCCGGAGTCTTCGACCTGCAGCAGCAGCACATGGCCAAAGGTGTCGGCCAGCACGCGGGCCGTGACCACACCGGGCTTGTCGGGGGTGGAGGGCGTGTAGTTGATGGCGTTGTCCACCAGATTGCGCACCAGCTCCTTGAGCAGCGTGGGGTTGCCGTCGATCAACACGCCGGGTGAGCCCGGTTCAGCGCCGTCGTAGCCCAGGTCGATCTGTTTTTCCAGCGCACGCGGCACCGAGTCGCGCACCACCTCGATCACCAACCGCGCCAGGTCACACGGCTGGCGCGTGATGCCCACCCCGCTGCCCTCGGCCCGCGCCAGCGCCAGCAGCTGATTGACGGTGTGGGTGGCGCGGATGCTGGAGCGGCCGATTTGCTGCAGCGAGCGCTTGAGTTCTTCGGTGCTGGTGCCTTCGCGCTGCGCCAGATCCGCTTGCATGCGCAGGCCCGCCAGGGGGGTCTTGAGCTGGTGGGCGGCATCGGCCAGAAAGCGCTTTTGTGTGGCCAGCGATTCGTTCAGGCGCTTGAGCAGGTCGTTCACCGACGACACCAGCGGCGCCACCTCCAGCGGCACGGTATGGTCGTCCAGCGGCGAGAGGTCATCGGGGCTGCGCGCGCGGATGCGTTGTTCGAGCTGGTTCAACGGCTGGATGCCGCGCGCCAGGGCCAGCCACACCAGCAGCACCGCCAGCGGCAAGATGACAAACTGCGGCAGCATTACGCCCTTGATGATTTCGGTGGCGAGCACACTGCGTTTTTCGCGGGTTTCGGCCACCTGCACCAGTGCCGCAGGCGTGCCGTCAAGCGGTAGCCGCACCCAGATGTAGGCCACGCGGATGTCGATGCCCCGCATTTCGGCGTCGCGCAGCCGCACCTCGCTGGACATGGGCACCTCTTCGCTCGGGGGCTCGGGCAGCTCGCGCTCGCCCGACAGGAACTCGCCGCCCGGGCCCACGACCTGGTAGTAGACGATGTCGGAATCGTCGGCCCGCAAGATCTCGCTGGCAGGCTGGGGGAGGTTGAATTGCACCTTGCTGTCCACCACCGTGACCAGTTGGGCCAGGGCATGGGCGTTGTATTCGAGTGCACGGTCAAACGGCTTGTTGGCCAGGCCCTGCGCCACCAGCCAGGTCAGCGCCAGGCTGACGGGCCACAGCAGCAGCAGCGGCGTGAGCATCCAGTCGAGGATCTCGCCAAACAGGGAGCGCTGCTCGCGCTGGAAGATTTTCAATTTTTCAAGCCTTTTTGGCATCTAGCGCTTATTCAGCAAGCGCCAGCAGCTATCATTTTTATTGCAAATAACTCAGACATCACCTGGCACCGCTGCCGTCGAAACTGGCGTGCTCCAGGCCAGTGCACCCGTGGAACTGGCTCCGCCAAGCCACCGGGTGCGTCCCCCTGTGGGGGAAGGCGCGCAGCGACTCAGGGGGGTTTCCTACCCCGGGATCTTCTCCAGGCAGTACCCCAGCCCCCGCACGGTGGCGATGCGGATGGGGCCGCCTTCGATCTTCTTGCGCAAGCGGTGGATGTAGACCTCAATGGCGTTGTTGCTCACCTCTTCACCCCACTCGCACAGGCGCTCCACCAGCTGCTCCTTGCTCACCAGGCGGCCGGCGCGCTGCAGCAGCACCTCCAGCAGGCCCAGCTCGCGGGCAGAAAGCTCGATCATCTTGCCGTCGATGGTGGCCACGCGGCCGGCCTGGTCGTACACCAGCGGGCCGTGCTTGATGGCGCTGCTGGTGCCGCCCATGCCCCGGCGCGTGAGGGCACGCACGCGGGCCTCCAACTCTTGCAGGCTGAAGGGTTTGGCCATGTAGTCGTCGGCGCCAAAGTCCAGGCCCTTCACGCGTTCTTCCACGCTGTCGGCGGCGGTGAGGATGAGCACGGGCAACGCAGATCCCCGGCCCCGCAGCTTCTTGAGCACCTCCAGGCCATGCATCTTGGGCAGGCCCAGGTCCAGGATGAGCAGGTCGAACTCGTTGTTGGTCATCAGCGCCGCGTCGGCCTCGCTGCCGCTGGCGACGTGGTCCACCACGGCGCCCGAGGCGCGCAGCGTGCGCAGCAGGCCATCGGCCAGCACCTGGTCGTCTTCGGCAATGAGGATGCGCATGGGGAAAAGTCTCCTTGGGTCGGGCGGCCAGTGGTGCTGGCCTTGTCTTGCAGGCGATTCTAGGCCGTGCCATCGGTGCGCGGCCACCGCGTGGCAGCCGGTTGCACACCAGGTCGCCCCCGAGGAATGCGGCCTTTGGCTGGCTGCAAGCTTGCGGCATGGACAATGCGCGCCATGCACATCCTGCTCATCGAAGACGACCTGGACCTGGGGCAGGCGCTGCTGCAGGCCCTGCAGCTCGATGGCTTCACCGTGCAATGGTTGCGCAGCGCCGCAGCCACCCCACCGGTGCCCGACGCCAACGAGGTGGCCGCGGTGCTGCTGGACCTGACCCTGCCCGACGGCCAGGGCATGGTGATGCTGCGCCGATGGCGCCGTGCGGGCATGGCGGTGCCGGTGATCGTGATCACCGCCCGCACCGCGCTGCAGGACCGGATCGACGGCCTGGACGGCGGGGCGGATGACTACGTGCTCAAGCCCTTCCACGTGCCCGAACTGCTGGCCCGGCTGCACGCACTGCTGCGGCGCAGCGCGCGCCAGACCTGCGGGGAGTGGACGCTGGGCGGGCTGCGCATTGCCCCACGGCGGCACGAAGCCTGGCTGGACGAGGTGGCGCTGGCGCTGTCGCCCCGCGAGTTCCGGCTGCTGCTGGAGCTGGCGCGGGAGCCGGGCACCGTGATCGCCAAGAACGTGTTGGCGCAGCGGCTCGAACCGCTGGGCGACGCGCTGGACGCGGCCACGCTGGAGGTGCATGTCTCCAATCTGCGCAAAAAGGTCGGTGCGCAGCGCATCGCCACCGTGCGCGGCGTGGGCTATCGGCTGCAGCCATGACCGGGCGCGCCCGGTGGTCGCGCTGGTGGGGCCCCAGCCTCACGCGCCGCACGCTGCTAGCCTTGCTGGCGGCCATGGCCCTGGTGTGGCTGGCGCTGCTGGCCCAGGCGGCCTGGACGCACTACACCGCCATGAAAACCAACCCCGGCGTGCACCAACTGGCCCAAGGCCTGGCAAAGCCCCTGAGCGCCCTGGACAACGTGGTGGAGGCCCGGGCCCTTGTGCGCGGCATGGCCCAAACCGTCAATGCCCTGCGCACAGACGTGGCCCTGCTGCAGGGCGATGCGGTCGTGCTGCAACTGCAGGACGCACAGGGGGGCCTGGTGCACAGCAGCGCAATCGGCGTGCCTGCCGTGGCCCTGCCCAGCCCATCGGGCCACGCGCAGATGGTGATCGGCGGCAAGCCGCACTGGGCGGCCTGGGAGTCGGCGGGGGCCTGGCGCGTGCTGGTGGCCGAGCCGCGCTTGCCCGATGGGCGCCTGCTGGGCTTCATGGGCGAAGACCTGGCGATGTCCGTGCTGCTGGCGTTTCCGCTGATCTGCCTTCCCCTGTGGCTGGCCGTTCGCACCGGGCTGCGCCCGCTGGAGCGGCTCGGGGCCCAGATCGCCGAGCGGTCTGCCCAAGACCTGCGGCCCCTGGCCAATCTGCCACCTGAGCGCGAGCTGCAGGGCTTGGCCCAGGCCTTCGACCAGTTGCTGGCTCGGCTGCGGACCCACCGGGCCCGGGAAAAGGCCCTGGTGCAGGATGCCGCGCACGAATTGCGCACCCCCATGGCGGTGATCGCCACGCAGGTGCATGTGCTGCTCCAGGCGCCCGAGGGGCCAGAGCGGGCGCAAGCCGCCGATGCGTTGCAGCAGGCCCTGCAGCGCGCCGCGCACCTGAGCGCGCAATTGCTCACCCTGGCGGCGCTGGAGGATTCGCCCGCCCCCCACAGCGCCCCGGCGGACCTGATGGCGTTGCTGCAGGACTGCCTGGCCGAGCGCAGCCGCTGGGCCGACGACCTGGGCGTGGAACTGTCCCTGGAGGGGCCAGAGACCTGGACCTTTGCGTTGGACCGGCAGTTGCTGTGGTCGGCGCTGGGCAATGTGTTGGACAACGCCCTCAGACACGGTTGTGGGCACGGTTTGGGGCACGGCAGTGGACCCGGGCCTGGGGCCGGCCGCGAAGTGCGGGTGCGCGTGGCGCGGGAGGGGGCCGACGCGGTCGTGTGGATTGGCGACGATGGGCCCGGCATCGCCCCGGGCGAGCAGGCCCGGGTGTTCGAGCGCTTTTGGCGCTCGCCACGTGCGCGCAGCAGCGGCTCAGGCCTGGGCCTGACCATTGCGCAGCAGGCGCTGGGCCACCTGGGCGGCAGCGTCACCCTGGGGCCGGGCCTGCATGGGCGCGGCGTGGGCTTCACGTTGCGCTGGCCTGTGGCCTTTGGCTGAGCCCAAGGTTCGGCTTCCAACAATCCGGCATCTTCTTTTTTGACAAGATGCCATGAACCTCCTGATGTCCCTCACGGTGCACCGCACCCTTCTTCAACGCCGCCAATGGCTGGCCACGGCAGGGCTGGGCGCTCTGCTCACGGCTTGCGGTGGTGGTAGTGGTAGTGGTGGTAGCGACGTGCCTGCCGGCGCCGCTTTGGATCGGTGGCAAGAGGGCGCCAATGCCCTGGTCACCCAAGGACTGGTCGGCGCCGCCGTCGGCTGGGCCGATGCCCACCAGACCCGCACAGCGGTAGCGGGGCTGCGCCGCCTGGGGAACACCGCACAGCTGGCGCCGGGCGATCTGATGGGCATTGGCTCCAACACCAAGGCCATGACGGCCTGCGTGGCCGCCAGCGTGGTGGACCAGGGGCTGCTGCGGTGGGACAGCACGCTGGCGCAGGCGCTGCCCGGGCTGGCGAGCGAGGCCCTGCCGGTGTACCGCAATGTGACCTTGCGGGATCTGCTGGACCACCGGGCAGGGGTCATGGCCTTCACCGGCTCGGCGGATATCGATGCCTTTGCGCGGCAGGTGGGTGACGAGGCGCTGGTCAGTGCGCAGCAGCCTGCCGAGCGGCAGGCCTTGTTCCTGCGCTGGCTGCTGCAGCAGCCGCCCGTTGCGGCCACGGGAGAAATCCCGGGGTATGCCTATTCCAACGCGGGGTACATCTTGGCGTCCCGCATGCTGGCGGACGCAACCGGGCAGGACTGGAGCACCTTGCTGCAGCGCCGTGTGGCACAGCCGCTGGGCCTGTCGCTGTTCGTGGGCACGCCCTTGCGCCAGGGCCCTGACCAGCCTTCGGGCCACCAGATTCAGGGAGGGCGCTTGAAGCCCGTGGCCTTGCCCGAGGCGTTGGAGCAGGCGTGGGGCCAGCTTCTGGACCCCGCCGGGGGCGTGAGCCTGCGGGTGCAGGACGATGCCGTGTGGCTGCAATGGCACCTGCGCGCCCTGCGCGGGGAGGCCACGCCCTTGCCAACCAGCTATGTGCGGGCGCTGCAAGCGACGGGGCGCGACACGGCCAGCAACTATGCCCTCGGCTGGGTCGTGCAGCCCTGGCAAGGGGGCCACTGGCTGCTGCATTCAGGCGAGCTGGGAGGGTTCCAGGCGCTATCGATCGTGGCCCTGGACGGGTCAGCCGCTGCACTGGCCCACTCCAACACCTCCACGCCGGACAGCATGGCGTGGCTGTTTGACAGCGTTGCGGCGCTGATGGCCTGAGGCTTGGCCCGCCCCGCCCAGGCGGGGCCAGCGCGGGGTCAGCGCGGATCGGTGGCCAGCAGCTTGTCCACCAAGGCGCGCAGGTCGGCCTGCAGCCGGGCCATGCCCTCGGGCCACTGGGCCAGGGTGCTTTCATCCATGTAGAGCTTGCGATTGATCTCGATCTGGATGCTGTGGCGGTGCGCCGCCGGGTTGCTGTAGCGGCGCACCAGCTCCACCCCCTTGTAGGGATGGTTGTATTCCACGCTGTAGCCGCAGCCGCGCAGGTGCTCACACACCAGTGCCGACAGGGCCGGGCTGGCGGTGGTGCCGTCGCGGTCGCCGATCACGAAGTCGGCGTGCACCAGGCCGGGGAATTCGGTGGCGTGGCTGGCCGACACGGCGGGCATGGAGTGGCAGTTGATGTGGATGCTGTAGCC
>RCMZ01000172.1_pt1 | contig 40667 bp, 38 predicted proteins | sample 2041141 | NCBI WGS metagenome assembly RCMZ01 (sample SAMN09708263, study PRJNA481090) | Wastewater metagenome, whole genome shotgun sequencing project. | biome: sewage; isolation source: Davis station wastewater (DW) | place: Antarctica: Davis Station | collected 2010-03-01 | reverse complement strand
GGCGTTTGCAGCAGTCCCTTGGTCGGACCTACGAACGACGCGCTGATCTTCTGGAAAGCCGCTCGCTTTCTGGAGAAGAGAAAAAGCTGTTGGCGGAATACCTTCGCCAGCGGGACGATAGTTAACGTATCGATGGTCGGCCTTAGGCCAGCCTTAGGAGCAAAGTATGACTAACAAGATTATTCAGCAGATCGAAGCTGAGCAGATGGGCAAAGTAATTCCTCCTTTCGCACCGGGCGACACTGTTGTCGTTCAAGTGAAAGTGAAGGAAGGCGACCGTCAGCGTCTGCAGGCATTCGAAGGCGTCGTAATTGCCAAGCGTAACCGTGGTCTGAACAGTGCTTTCACTGTACGTAAGATCTCCAACGGTGTTGGCGTTGAGCGTACCTTCCAGACCTACAGTCCGCTGGTTGACAGCCTGGCTGTTAAGCGTCGCGGTGACGTGCGTAAAGCCAAGCTTTACTACCTCCGCGACCTGTCCGGCAAGGCAGCGCGCATCAAGGAAAAACTGGTTTAACTTCCAGTCGTTCCAAAAAAAGCAGCCCGCGGGCTGCTTTTTTATTGCCTGCAGTTTTTTTCGGGGGCTGTTTGCTGCGTTGAGTCGTCGATGTTCGGGCGGGTCGACGTGTTTATATCGAGTTCAATGCAGGCTGATTTTCAACGAGGCCTGGGATAGATCGATGTCATGCAGCGTCAGACTGCCAAAGCTTTGGCCGGGGTTGGCGCCGGCGACACGAATATTATCGAAGCGCAGTTCGCCAATCGAGCTGGGCAATCGCACGTTGATGGAGCCGTCGGCATTGATGATTGAGGTCAGCTTGCTGGTGTCATAGGTCACCCCGTGCATCGAGGTTTCGGCTTCCAGGCTGTTGATGGCGGGCAATATCAGCTTGGCCAGTTGTGCGACCGTGCCGACGCCATCGCCACTGCTGGCCTGGGTAAAGATGCTTTGCAGAACATCATCCAGGCCCTGGGCGCTGACGTTGCTCATCTCGCTGTCGTTGAGGGCCTGCATGCCGCGCGGGAGTTGCTGCTGGCTGATGATGCCGGGCGCGTCCTGAACGCTGACGATATTGCTGGGCTCTTGCTGGGTATAGGCATAGCTCGACTGGAAAGGGCTGATCAAGGCGGCTATCAAGGCGGCGGTCAGGCGTAGGTTGGTCTGTTTTTTCAGCGCCTTATTGATTTGTCGCTCGCTGACCAAGCCCTGCTCAACGAGGATTTCGCCCAGCCGTTTATTGCCGGTCAGTTGCAGCTTGATCGCGCTGTCGAGCTGGGCTGAAGAGATCAGCCCTTTGTCGATCAGCAACTGGCCAAGGCGGGACTTGTGATCGTTGGACATTTTTATAAATCCGGCAGTCGATGATGGCTAATTGCAAGCATGGTTGGCGGCTGGCGAATTGTCACCCAACCTAAGATAGGTGCAGGTTTGCTTTGCAAGTCTTATTGGGCCTAGAAATTGTGTTTTTAATTGCCTTGTAGGTCAGTGCATTCCTGGCCTTCGCGGCCGCCGCTGTGGAAGACTGTCGGTACGCCCTCTGCCTATCGTTGTCCTGTCATGCCTGCTATCGAACATCCGTTGGTCGAGCGTTTCCTTGAGTCGCTGTGGATGGAGAAGGGCTTGTCGCCGCACACCGTCGCCGCCTACCGCAGCGATCTGGCTCAGTATCAAGGTTGGTTGCAGGAGCGCGGGGTTGAGCTGCACTGCAGTGGCCGTGAGGCGATTCTCGATCACCTGGCCTGGCGTTTGAGTGCGGGTTACCAGGCGCGCTCAACCGCCCGCTTTCTGTCGGGATTGCGCGGGTTCTACCGCTTTCTGTTGCGTGAAGGCTTGATCACGCAGGACCCGACCCTGCAGGTCGAATTGCCGCAGTTGGGCCGACCCTTGCCCAAGAGTTTGTCCGAAACTGACGTGGAGGCGCTGCTGGCGGCACCGGATATCGGTGAGCCGATAGGCCTGCGTGATCGCGCCATGCTTGAAGTCTTATATGCCTGCGGGCTGCGAGTGACCGAGTTGATCAGCCTGACCCTGGAGCAGGTCAATCTGCGTCAGGGCGTGCTGCGGGTATTCGGCAAGGGCAGCAAGGAGCGTCTGGTGCCGTTGGGCGAGGAGGCGATGGTCTGGGTGGCGCGTTATGTGCGCGATAGCCGGCCGTTATTGCTGGATGGCAAGCCCAGCGACGTGCTGTTCCCGAGTCTGCGCGGTGAGCAAATGACCCGGCAAACCTTCTGGTACCGGATCAAGCATCAGGCCCGTGTCGCCGGCATCAGCAAATCGCTGTCGCCACATACCCTGCGCCATGCCTTTGCCACCCATTTGCTCAACCACGGCGCCAACCTCCGGGTTGTGCAGATGCTGCTGGGTCACAGTGACCTGTCGACCACGCAAATCTACACCCACGTGGCCCGTGCGCGCTTGCAGGCGCTGCATGAGGCCCATCACCCGCGCGGCTAGCGATGCGATAAGCGGGCGGTACTCGGCGATCCGCAGCGGTCGGTGCGGCCAGGCTTCTGTGATAGGCTTTGCGCCATCTATGACTGTCCGCCGCTCAACAGGAGTACCCATGCGCGTGACCCGGATTTTCGCTGCTGTAGCCCTTGGCCTTGCCGGTAATCTGGCCCTGGCTGCCGACCCCGATCAGGCCATTCGCAGTTCTTTGAAAGCCATCGATCCCGATATGCAGATCGAAGCGATTGCCGAGAGTCCACTGAACGGCATTTACGAGGTGCACCTGCCCGGTGGCCGCGTGTTGTATTCCAGCGCTGACGGCCAGTACATGCTGCAAGGCTTTCTCTATCAGTTCAAAAATGGCCAAGCGCTGAACCTTACCGAGCAGGTCAAGGGCAAGGCCATCGCCAAAGAAATTGCCAAGGTGCCGCTCAGCGACATGGTGGTGTTTGCGGCCAAAGAGCCGAAGACCCATATCACCGTGTTCACCGACACCGACTGCGGTTACTGCCAAAAGCTCCATCGCGAGGTTCCGGAACTCAATCGTCGCGGTGTGGATGTGCGCTACATGGCCTTTCCGCGTCAGGGTGTCGGTTCCCAGGGCTACAACGACTTGGTCAGCGTCTGGTGCGCGAAAGATCGTCAGGCCGCCATGACTCAGGCCAAGTCGCGCAAGCAACTGCCGCCCGGCAAGTGCGACAACCCGGTGGCCAAACAGTACGAAATTGGCCAGCTGATCGGCATCAATGGCACGCCAGCCATCGTTCTGGCCAATGGCGAGCTAATTCCCGGCTACCAGCCGGCACCGGATCTGGCCAAGTTGGCGCTAGAGGCCAAGTAAGCTGGCCGTTCGCTGGTTTGGCCAATGGCGCCAGCGATGAATTGACTAATAAGGTCGCGCTTCGTAATGTGCGGCTCTTTTATGCGGCCGGGGCATGCTCCGGCCGCTTACTGTGAAGATGGGGTATAGCAGCGTGAAACCGGTGAAAGTAGGCATCTGTGGGCTGGGCACCGTCGGTGGCGGCACCTTGAATGTACTCAAGCGTAATGCTGAGGAGATTACCCGTCGTGCCGGTCGCGGTATTGAAGTTGCCCAGATTGCTATCCGCTCGCCCAAGCCCCAATACGACACGACCGGTATCACTCTGACCAACGATGTCTTCGATGTGGTGAATAACCCGGAAATCGACATCGTTATCGAGCTGATCGGTGGCTACACCCTGGCCCATGAACTGGTGCTCAAGGCCATCGACAACGGCAAGCATGTGGTCACTGCCAACAAGGCGCTGATCGCCGTGCACGGCAACGAGATCTTCGCCCGCGCCCGCGAGAAAGGCGTGATCGTCGCCTTCGAAGCCGCCGTAGCCGGTGGTATCCCGGTGATCAAGGCGATCCGTGAAGGCCTGGCAGCCAACCGCATCAACTGGCTGGCCGGCATCATCAACGGCACCGGCAACTTTATCCTCACCGAAATGCGCGAGAAAGGCCGCGCCTTCGATGACGTGCTCAAGGAAGCCCAGGCCCTGGGTTACGCCGAGGCCGATCCGACCTTCGACGTTGAAGGCATCGATGCGGCGCACAAGCTGACCATCCTGGCTTCGATTGCCTTTGGCATTCCGCTGCAGTTCGACAAGGCCTACACCGAAGGCATCACCCAGCTGACCACGGCCGACGTCAACTACGCCGAAGCCCTGGGCTACCGCATCAAGCACCTCGGCGTGGCCCGCCGTACCGAGGCAGGGATTGAGCTGCGCGTGCATCCGACCCTGATTCCGGCTGATCGCCTGATTGCTAACGTCAACGGCGTGATGAACGCCGTCATGGTCAACGGCGACGCCGCCGGGTCCACCCTCTACTACGGCGCCGGTGCCGGCATGGAGCCAACCGCATCCTCTGTGGTGGCTGACTTGGTCGACGTGGTGCGGGCCATGACCGCCGACCCGGAGAACCGTGTGCCGCACCTGGCCTTCCAGCCGGATGCGTTGTCGGCCCACCCGATCCTGCCGATCGAGGCCTGCGAAAGCGCGTATTACCTGCGTATTCAGGGCAAGGATCATCCAGGCGTGCTGGCCCAGGTGGCGACCATCCTCTCCGAGCGCGGGATCAACATCGAGTCGATCATGCAGAAGGAAGCGGAGGAACAGGACGGCCTGGTGCCGATGATTCTGGTCACCCACCGTGTCACCGAACAGCGCATGAACGATGCCATCACCGCCCTGGAAGCCCTCGCCGACGTGGTTGGCAATGTCGTGCGCATCCGCGTCGAACAGCTTAATTAATTAGTCGCCAGCCCCGGCTGGCGAGTCGCCCAAAGGTTTTTACCCATGCGCTATATCAGCACCCGTGGTCAGGCTCCGGCCCTGAATTTTGAAGATGTATTGCTGGCAGGTCTGGCCAGCGATGGCGGCCTCTATGTGCCGGAAAACCTGCCGCGTTTCACTCAGGAAGAGATCGCCTCCTGGGCCGGCCTGCCGTACCACGAGCTGGCCTTCAAGGTCATGCGTCCGTTTGTGACCGGCAGCATCCCGGATGCCGACTTCAAGAAAATTCTCGAAGAAACCTACGGCGTGTTCGCCCACAGTGCCGTCGCACCGCTGCGCCAACTGGGCAGCAACGAGTGGGTGCTGGAGCTGTTCCACGGGCCGACCCTGGCGTTCAAGGATTTCGCCCTGCAACTGCTCGGCCGTTTGCTCGATTACGTATTGGCCAAGCGCAACGAGCGCGTGGTGATCATGGGCGCCACCTCCGGCGATACCGGTTCGGCGGCGATCGAAGGCTGCAAGGCCTGCGACAACGTCGACATCTTCATCATGCACCCGCACAACCGCGTGTCCGAAGTGCAGCGTCGGCAGATGACCACCATCTTCGGTGACAACATCCATAACATCGCCATCGAAGGCAACTTCGATGACTGCCAGGAGATGGTCAAGGACAGCTTCGCTGACCAGGGCTTCCTCAAGGGCACGCGTCTGGTGGCGGTCAACTCGATCAACTGGGCGCGGATCATGGCCCAGATCGTCTACTACTTCCACGCGGCCCTGCAGCTTGGCGGGCCGGCACGCTCCATCGCATTCTCGGTGCCGACCGGCAACTTCGGCGACATCTTCGCCGGCTACCTGGCACGCAACATGGGCCTGCCGATCAGCCAACTGATCGTCGCCACCAATCGTAATGACATCCTGCACCGTTTTATGAGCGGCAATCAGTACGCCAAGGACACCCTGCACCCGACGTTGTCGCCGTCCATGGACATCATGGTTTCGTCCAACTTCGAGCGCCTGCTGTTCGACCTGCACGGTCGCAACGGCGCGGCCGTGGCCGAGCTGATGGCCAGCTTCAAACAGACCGGCGCCTTCAGTGTTGCCGATGACCGCTGGACCGAAGCGCGCAAGCTGTTCGACTCCCTGGCGGTCAACGACGAAGAAACCTGCGCCACCATCGCCGAGGTGTACGCCGAGTGCGGCGAGCTGCTCGACCCGCACACCGCCATCGGCGTCAAGGCTGCCCGTGACTGCCGTCGTAGCCTGGCCACACCGATGGTAATTCTTGGTACCGCGCACCCGGTCAAGTTCCCGGAAGCGGTGGAGAAAGCCGGTATTGGCGCTGCGCCTGCACTGCCGCCGCACCTGGCCGATCTGTTCCAGCGCGATGAGCGTTGCACCGTACTGGCCAACGACCTGAAGACCGTACAGGCCTTCGTCGCTGCCCACGGCAATCGCGGCAAGCCGTTGTAAGCGTCACGCGTAATAAAAAAGGCCAGTCTCCCGCGGGAACTGGCCTTTTTTGTGGGTGCTTTTTTAACCCCGGTTAGATCGCGCCGTCGCGGTGCAGGGCGCTGATCTGTTCCTGGCTGTAGCCAAGTGCACTGAGCACGTGCTGGTTGTGCTCGCCCAGCGCCGGGCCGATGGCGTCGACGCCGCCTGGGGTGGCCGACAGCTTGGGCACGATGCCGGGCATTTTGAAGGTCTTGCCGTCTGGCAACTTGGCTGAGAGAAACATTTCACGGGCGAGAAACTGCGGGTCGCTGAGCATGTCTTCAGCCGAGTAGATGCGGCTGGCCGGCACCTCGGCGCCGTTGAGGGTCGCCAGCATCTGCGCCAGCGGCGTGGCATTGGCCCAGCGGTCGATCACCCCGTACAGCTCGTCGCGGCGCAAGTCGCGGCCGGCGTTGTCGGCCAGGCTGGGGTCGTCCGCCAGGTCGTCGCGGCCGATGGCGCGCATAAAGCGCTGGAAGATCGCATCACCGTTGGCACCGATCTGCACGTGTTTGCCGTCGCTGCTGGTGTGGATCGACGAGGGCGTGATGCCGGGCATGATGTTGCCGCTGCGCTCGCGGATAAAACCAAACACGTCGAACTCCGGGACCATCGACTCCATCATCGCAAACACTGCCTCGTAGAGCGCCACGTCCACCACCTGGCCGCTGCCGCCATTCACCTCGCGATGACGCAGGGCCATCAGCGCGCCGATCACGCCCCACAGGGCGGCAATCGAGTCGCCGATGGAAATCCCGGTACGCACCGGCGGGCGGTCCTCGAAACCGGTGATATAACGCAGGCCGCCCATGGATTCGCCCACCGCGCCGAAGCCCGGTTGGCCCTGCATTGGTCCGCTCTGGCCGAAACCCGACAGACGCACCATCACCAGCTTGGGATTCAGCGCGTGCAGCACGTCCCAGCCCAGGCCGAGCTTTTCCAGCACGCCGGGGCGGAAGTTCTCGATCAGGATGTCCGCCTCGCTGAGCAGTTGCTTGAGGATGACGATGGCGTCCGGGTGCTTGAGGTTGAGGGTCAGCGACTGCTTGTTACGCGCCTGCACGAACCACCACAGCGACGTGCCCTCATAAAGCTTGCGCCACTTGCGCAGCGGGTCGCCGCCGCTGGGCGACTCGACCTTGATCACCTCAGCACCGAATTCGGCGCAGATCCGCGCGGCGAAAGGACCGGCGATCAGGGTGCCGAGTTCAATCACTTTCAGGCCGGCGAGGGGTTTGCTGGCAAGGTTCATTACAGGCTCCAGACGACAGACAGTGCGCGCGACTCTAACTCGCTCGGGCGGCATCGGGTAGACTTGCCGGCTTCCCGCTGTCTCATTGTTGAATTATCAAGAAGCCCGTCCATGGCCCAGCCGTCCACTACCTACAAAATCGACCTGAACCTCACCGACATCGATCGCAGCATCTATGAAAGCCTGCGTTTCACCGTGGCCAAGCACCCCTCGGAAACTGAAGAGCGTCTGGCCGCGCGGTTGATTGCCTACTGCCTGTTCTATCACGAGCAACTGGCGTTCGGCCGTGGTCTGTCGGATGTGGATGAGCCGGCCCTGTGGGAAAAGAGCCTGGACGACCGCGTGCTGCACTGGATCGAAGTCGGCCAGCCGGACAGCGAGCGCATGACCTGGTGCTCGCGGCGTACCGAGAAGTTCAGCCTGGTGGCCTACGGCAGCTTGCGCGTGTGGCAAAGCAAAATGCTCGACCCGGTGCGCAGCCTGAAGAACATCAACGTTGTGGCCTTGGATCAAGACGCCCTGGCGGCTCTGGCCAAGGACCTGCCGCGTTCGCTGAGCTGGAGCGTGATGATCAGCGACGGCGAGCTGTTCGTCACCGACGAGCGCGGCCAGCACGAAGTGCCGGTGGAATGGCTGATCGGCGAACGGTAAGCGCTTTTCGGTTTTTCGCCCTAAAGACTGATATGGATGAGCACCGCTCGACATTTGAGGAATTGCACATGGCCAAAATGACCAAGACGGAATTTGCTCGCAAACACGGTATTTCAGTCACCAACATTGTTTGGGCTTGGGGTGGGGTACAGGAGGATGGCTCAGTCGTTTTGTTTGTATGGGACGATGAAATCGAAAAAATTGATGGAGTCCGATGTGTGCAGATTTTGGACCCCGCTTTCGATAGGCGTCAGGGCTACGCAGAAAGAGTTGGGCATTTGGAACAAGCGGAAACCAGCGGTAAGCCGATGAAGCTGGCTATCCAAATGCGGGATATGAAAGAAGACAATGAGGTTAGTCGGACTAAGGAAATGGTCTCTGACCTTTTTTATGCCGGAGTACCGTTTGAACATTTAGGCACTACATGGGTGTCTATCGGCACCCGGATAAAAACATGAGCCTTGTAGGATGGGGTGAGCGCAGCGATACCCATCCTACGGGTCGCCTGCCCCTGAACACTGAGATACCCACCCCATGCGCATCGACCCCCGTCCTTTACCCGCCAACCTGCCTGAGTTGGGCGATCTGCCGCCGTTGTTGACCCGTCTGTATGCGGCCCGTGGCGTGCGCTCGGCCGTGGAGCTGGACAAGGGCCTGGCGCGGTTGATTCCGTATCAGCAACTGAAGGGCATCGATGCCGCCGTGAGCCTGCTGGTCACGGCCTTGCAGCAACGCCAGCGGATTCTGATCGTCGGTGACTTCGATGCCGACGGCGCCACCGCCAGTTCGGTCGGGGTGCTGGGGTTGCGCATGCTTGGCGCTGCCCATGTTGATTATCTGGTGCCCAACCGCTTCGAGTACGGCTACGGCCTGACCCCGGAGATCGTCGCCGTGGCCTTGCAGCGCGAACCGCAATTGTTGCTGACCGTGGACAACGGCATCTCCAGTGTCGAGGGCGTGGCCGCGGCCAAGGCGGCGGGGCTGACGGTGCTGGTGACTGACCACCACTTGCCCGGCCCTGAATTGCCGGCCGCCGACGCCATCGTCAATCCCAACCAGCCCGGCTGCGCGTTTCCGAGCAAGGCGCTGGCCGGGGTCGGGGTGATGTTCTATGTGCTGCTGGCGCTGCGGGCGCGCTTGCGCGAGCTGAACTGGTTCGCCGAGCGCGGCCTGAGTGAGCCCAATCTGGCTGAGCTGCTCGATTTGGTCGCGCTGGGCAGCGTGGCCGACGTGGTGCCGCTGGACGCCAACAACCGCATCCTGGTGCATCAGGGCCTGGCGCGCATTCGTGCCGGCCGAGCGCGGCCGGGGTTGCGTGCGGTGCTGGAAGTGGCAGGGCGTGATCATCAGCGGATCAACTCCACCGACCTTGGTTTTATCCTCGGTCCGCGTTTGAACGCGGCCGGGCGCCTGGACGACATGAGCTTGGGCATCGAGTGCCTGCTGTGTGAGGACGAGGCCCTGGCCCGTGAGATGGCGCAGCAACTGGATGAGCTGAACAAAGACCGCAAATCCATTGAGCAAGGCATGCAGCGCGAGGCCCTGGCCCAGCTCAAGGATTTGCCCCTGGCTGACATGCCGTTCGGCCTGTGCCTGTTCGAGCCGGACTGGCACCAGGGCGTGATCGGCATCCTCGCTTCGCGTCTGAAGGAGCGTTATTTCCGTCCGGCGATTGCCTTCGCCGATGCCGGTGACGGCCTGCTCAAGGGCTCGGCGCGTTCGGTGCCGGGCCTGCATATCCGCGATGCGCTGGACGCCGTGGCGGCCAAACATCCGGGCTTGATCAGCAAGTTCGGCGGGCACGCCATGGCCGCCGGCCTGTCGCTGCCGCAGGAAAACTATGGTGCTTTTGCCGCAGCCTTCGACGCCGAGGTGCGCCGTCAGTTGCACGCCGATGACCTGACCGGCCGTTTGCTCTCCGACGGCCAGCTCTGTGTCACCGAGTTCAACCTGGAACTGGCCAAGGCCCTGCGTCATGCCGGACCCTGGGGGCAGCATTTCCCCGAGCCGCTGTTCCATGGCGTGTTCCAGATTGTCCAGCAGCGCTTGGTCGGCGAGAAGCACCTGAAGCTGGTGCTGAAGACCGAGTGCGGTGGCCAGACCCTGGACGGCATCGCCTTCAATATCGACCGCGAGCTGTGGCCAAACCCGACCGTGCGCTGGGTGGAAGTGGCCTACAAGCTGGATGTGAACGAGTTTCGTGGCAACGAGACGGTGCAGTTGATGATTGCCCACCTGGCACCGCGCTAAGTCGTCCTAGCGCAGCATCAGCATCGCGGCTTTCTGCATAAACATGGCGCTGTCGGCTTTCGACATCAGCTCGTCCAGCTCTTCGCCATCCTGCGGGTAGAGGGCAATGCCCAGGCTAGCGCTGACTTTTAGGTGGACGCCACCCCAGCGCAGCGGCAGGGCGATGGCGCGGCAGATCTGGCTGGTCAGGCGCTGAATATCGGCATCGTTTTGCACTCCGTCGAGCAGGATCACAAACTCGTCGCCGCCCATTCGCGCAGCCATGTCGGCCTCACGGATGTGGGCGCTGATGGCTTGAGCGGCGTGGATCAGGATGGCATCGCCGGCCTGGTGGCCATACGCATCATTGATCTGCTTGAACTGATTGAGGTCGATATAGCACAGCGCCAGGCATTCGCCGCTGCGCTTGGCGCTCAGCAGCTTTTGCTTGGCGTAGGGGATAAAGCTGTTGCGGTTGGGCAGCCCGGTCAGGCTGTCGTTGAAGGCGAGGTTACGCACTTCTTCTTCGGCCACCTGGCGGCGCTGAATCTCGCGGCGCAGGCGGCGCTGGCTGGCCAGCAGGAGCAGGGTGATCAGCAGAGCCAGGCCGGCGCCGATGCTGATCAGGGCGATGATCTTTTGCAGTCGCTCGACCTTGGAGGGCGGATTGGGGTCGTAGATAAAACCTGCCAGTGCGCGGGTGTCCTTGACCATGCCCAACTCGTGAAAGGCTTCAGCCATGCGCTGCCAGCGGCCGGGGTTCATATGGCCGATTTCGATCAGGTCGGGGAGGATCAGGGCGCGCATGGCCTTGGCCTCGAACTGCAGATGGGGGCGGGATTTCTTTACCTGGTACTGCCTAAGCAGCAGGTTGATGATTTGTTCGGGGTTGTCCATCGCGTAGCGCCAGCCGCGCAGGGTGGCACGGCGGAAGGCCTCGACCCGCTCGGGATGCTCGCGCAGTTCGGTCTCGCTGGTGAACAGGATGTCGCTGTAGAAGTCGATGCCATAGGTGTTGGGCGAGATGACCCGGTAATCGATATGCCGCTGCTGCAGATAGAAGGGTTCGTTGGTCAGGTAGGAGTTGAACGCGGCCACCTTGCCGGAAACCAGATCTTCGATGTCGTAGCTGCTCGGTTGCAGCTTGATCAGTGCTGGGTCGATGCCCTCGCGGCGGAACATGGCCTGGAAGTCGGCATCGGTTTGCGCGTTCATCAGCATCACGCTTTTGCCGATCAGGTCGTGGGCAGTTTCGATGCCGGCATCGGTGCGGGCCAGCAGTACCGAGGGTGAGTGCTGGAAGATCACCGCCAGGGCCACCAGCGGCTTGCCCTTGAGGCGCTCATACAGCAGTTCACTGTTGGACTCGGCGTACTGGGCGCGGCCGGCCAGCACTTCATCCACCGGGGTCTTGCCCGGCGCGCCTTCGTGCAGGCGCACATCGAGGCCTTCTTCGCGGTAATAACCCTGGGCAATGGCGGCGTAGTAGCCGGCAAACTGGAACTGGTGCTTCCAGCGCAACTGGAAGTCGATAACCTCCAGTGGTGGCTGCGCCGCAGCGGCCAGGCCAGGCAATAGCAGGGCGAGCAGGCACAGCCCGCGAAAGAGGGCTGTTCCTGCTGAGTGTCGCGTGGCCTGGCGCGTGCAGAAACCGGTCATGAGCATCATCCGTGAAGGTTGGGTGCCGCCAATAGGGCGGCTACCGTACATAAACCTTGCCCCGATCATGCCTGCCGTACTGCTTGTGCGCAATTGCCCGCAGGGCGCCTGCCGACGGAGTGACTTGTTGCTGTTCGGCCCCTGATGGTTGGCGCCATCAGGGGCGTGCGGGGGTTACCAGCCCAACTGCTTGTTGAAGCCGAGGGCGTCGTAGTAGTCGCCTTGATAGGCGATCTTGCCGTCCTTGATGCGCACGAAGCTGACGCCGGAGAAGGTCACTGGTTTGTTGGTGGCTGGGGTTTCCGGACCCCAGGCGCCGGTGTTGGTGCCGCTGAAGACCCACTCGAAAGCGATGCCATCTTTGCTGACGATCGGCTCGCCGGTCATCTTCCAGCTCAGGTCCGGCACAGCGGTGACGAACACTTTGATCACGTTGTCGCGGGCGGCTTCGCGGCCTTTTTGCGGAGTGCCGACGGTGATGTCGAGGTATTCGGCATCGGCGGCCAGGAAGGTGCCGGCCTTCTCGACGTCGTGGGCGTTCCAGGCGGCCATATAGCCATCGACGATGGCCTTGGCGTCGTCAGCGGCCTGGGCCAGACCGGCGGCGGCAAACAGCACGAAGAAACTGACGCTACGGAGTGCATTGTTCATTGTTGTTGCTCCTGACGTGGGGTGTTGGTCGTGGGAGACGGACCGTTGGCTGCCTATGCCAGAACGCATCGCGGCCAAGGCCGCTCCCACAGGTTGGGTTAGTGCTTGAACATCACATGGCGTACGGCGGTGTAGTCTTCGAGCCCGTACATGGACATGTCCTTGCCGTAGCCGGACAGTTTCACCCCGCCATGGGGCATTTCGCTGACCAGCATGAAGTGGGTGTTGACCCAGGTGCAGCCGTATTGCAGGCGTGCGGCCAGGCGGTGGGCGCGACCCACGTCGGCGGTCCATACCGAGGAGGCCAGGCCGTAGTCGGAGTCGTTGGCGTAGCTCAGGGCTTGGGTTTCGTCGTCGAACTGGGTGACCGACACCACCGGGCCGAACACTTCGCGCTGGACGATCTCATCGTTCTGCAGGGCGCCGGCCAGCACGGTCGGCTCGAAGAAGAAGCCTGGCCCGGCCACTGCATTGCCGCCGGTGATCACGCTGATATGCGGCAGCGCCTTGGCCCGGTCGACCATGCCGACGACCTTCTGACGGTGCTGTTCGGTGATCAGCGGGCCGAGCTCGGTGTCCGGGTCATCCTGCAGGCCGTACTTGATGCTGCCCACCGCTTCGCCGAGTTTGGCCACGAATTTTTCGTAGATGCCTTTTTGCGCATAGATGCGGCAGGCCGCGGTGCAGTCTTGCCCGGCGTTGTAGAAGCCGAAGGTGCGGATGCCTTCCACGGCGGCGTCGAGGTCGGCGTCGTCGAAGATGATCACCGGCGCTTTGCCGCCCAGTTCCATGTGCATGCGCTTCACGGTGTCGGCGGTGCTGCTGATGATGTTGCTGCCGGTTGGGATCGAGCCGGTCAGCGACACCATGCGTACTTTCTTGTGGGTCACCAGCGGCTGGCCGACGCTCGGGCCGCGGCCGAAGACCACGTTGATCACGCCGGCCGGGAAGATTTCGGCGGCCAGTTCGGCCAGCTTCAATGCGGTCAGTGGGGTTTGTTCGGACGGCTTGAGCACCACGCAGTTGCCGGCGGCCAGTGCCGGGGCGAGCTTCCAGGCGGCCATCATCAGTGGGTAGTTCCACGGTGCGATGGAGGCCACCACACCGAGCGGATCGCGGCGGATCATCGAGGTGTGGCCGGCCAGGTATTCGCCACCGGCCGAGCCGCTCATGCAGCGGCTGGCGCCGGCGAAGAAGCGGAACACATCAGCCACCGCCGGCAGTTCGTCATTCAGGGCGGCGCTGTAGGGCTTGCCGCAGTTGTTCGACTCCAGGCGCGCCAGGCTTTCGGCATTGGCGTCGATGGCGTCGGCCAGGCGCAGCAACAACTGGGCGCGGTCTTTCGGTACGGTCTGCGACCAGCTGTCGAAGGCCGCGTCGGCAGCCTGCACGGCGGCGTCTACTTGGGCCGGGCTGGCTTCATGGATGTCCACCAGGGTGGTGCCGAGGGACGGGTTGAGCACGGCCTGGGCGGCGCCTTCGCCAGCGACCAGCTGGCCATTGATCAGCAGTTTGGTTTGCATCGCTAAAACCTCGCGTTATCGGGGTTGCATGAACGTGTGGGGGCGGGCACCTGGCCCTCTCCCCGGGAGGAAACCTTATTTGCCGCTGCCGGCCACGCTTTCGCCACCCTTGGTCAGGTAGTAGGCGCCGAGGATCGGCAGCATGGTCACCAGCATCACCAGCATGGCCACCACGTTGGTCACCGGTACGTCGCGTGGGCGGCCGAGCTGGTTGAGCAGCCAGATCGGCAGGGTGCGTTCGTGGCCGGCGGTGAAGGTGGTGACAATGATCTCGTCGAACGACAGGGCAAACGCCAGCATGCCGCCGGCCAGCAGAGCCGAGCCGAGGTTGGGCAGGATGATGTAGCGGAAGGTCTGCCAGCCGTCTGCGCCGAGGTCCATGCTGGCTTCGATCAGGCTGTGGCTGGTGCGGCGAAAGCGGGCGATGACGTTGTTGTAGACGATCACCACGCAGAAGGTCGCGTGACCAATGATGATGGTCAGCATGCCCGGCTCAATCCCTAAGCTCTTGAACGCCGACAGCAGCGCCAAGCCGGTGATGATGCCGGGCAGGGCGATGGGCAGGATCAGCAGCAAGGAGATGCCTTCCTTGCCGAAGAAGTCGCGGCGGTACAACGCTGCGGCAGCCAGGGTGCCGAGGACCATGGCGATCAGGGTGGCGACACAGGCGATCTGCAGCGACAGCTTGATTGACTCCAGCACGTCTTCGCGGGCAAACGCCACGCTGAACCAGTCCAGGGTGAAGCCCTGCGGCGGGAAGCTGAAGGCGGCGTCTTCGGTGTTGAAGGCGTACAGGCAGATGATGACGATGGGGAAGTGCAAAAACACCAGACCGCCCCAGGCCGCGAGTTTCAGACCCCAGGATGCTTGATCCCCTTGTTTGGCTGAATTAGAGCGCATCGAAGGCCCCCAGACGTTTGACGATGGCGAGGTAAATAGTGATCAACACAATGGGTACCAGGGTGAAGGCCGCAGCCATCGGCATGTTGCCGATCGCGCCTTGCTGGGCGTAGACCATGCTGCCGATGAAGTAGCCGGGCGGACCGATCAGCTGCGGCACGATGAAGTCACCGAGGGTCAGGCTGAAGGTGAAGATCGAACCGGCGGCAATCCCCGGTACACACAGCGGCAGAATCACTTGCATAAAGGTCTGCCGTGGCTTGGCGCCAAGGTCGGCGGAGGCCTGCAGCAAGGAAGGCGGCAGGCGTTCGATGGAGGCCTGGATCGGCAGGATCATGAATGGCAGCCAGATATAGACGAACACCATCCAGCGGCCCAGGTGCGAGGTCGACAGGGTGCTGCCGCCGACGCCGGGCATGCCGAGGATGAACTGCAGCAGTGGGGTCAGCCCCAGTTGCTCGACAAACCACTGGGCGACGCCGCCTTTGGCCAGCAGCAAGGTCCAGGCGTAGGCCTTGACGATATAGCTGGCCCACATCGGCATCATCACGGCGATATAGAAGAACGCCTTGGTTTTACCGCTGGTGTAGCGCGCCATGTAATAGGCGATCGGGAAGGCCAGCAGCGCGCTGCCGAGGGTCACGGCGATGGCCATGTACAGCGTGCGTAGGATGATGTCGTAGTTGGCCGGCTGAAACAGGGCGGCAAAGTTGCCCAGGGTCAGGTCCGGCGTCACCGCCATGGTGAAGTCGTCGAAAGTGTAGAAGCCCTGCCACATCAGGCTGAGCAGAGAGCCCAGGTAGATGGCGCCGAACCACAGCAAGGGTGGCAGCAACAGCAAGGCCAGGTACAGGTTGGGGCGCCGGTACAGCAGGCTGGAGAAACGCCGCAGGGCACCGTTGGGTGCCATCGACGCATAGGCAGGCTGGTTCATCTCAAACCTCCTCGCGCAACTGCACCATGGCGTCGCGCGGCCAACGTGCGGTTAGACGCTGGCCAGGCTGATACGCCGGGGTGCTGTCCAGCCATTGGCTGTTGGCCTGGCTGATGCTGAGGGTCTGGCCGTTATCCAGTTGCAACTCGAAGCGGGTGGTGCTGCCCTGGTATTGCACGTCATACAGCAGACCGCTGGTCTCTACTTCATGGCTGGTGATGGCGCTGTCGGCCGCGACCAAGTGGATGTGTTCCGGGCGAATCGAGAAGGGCTGGCTGCTGTTGCTCAGCTTGGCCGCCAACTCGCCGCGCAGGACGTTGGAGGTGCCGACAAATTCGGCGACAAACGCGGTGGCCGGGCGCATGTACAGGTTGCGCGGGGTGTCGACCTGCTCGATGCGGCCCTTGTTGAACACCGCCACACGATCGGACATCGACAGCGCTTCGGTCTGGTCGTGGGTGACGAAGATGAAGGTGATGCCGAGCTGGCGCTGAAGTTTTTTCAGCTCGCTCTGCATCTGTTCGCGCAGCTTTAAATCCAGCGCGCCGAGGGGTTCATCAAGCAGCAATACCCGTGGGCGATTGACCAAAGCGCGAGCCAGGGCCACGCGCTGGCGCTGACCGCCGGACATGGCGGCGGGCTTGCGATCGCCGTAGTCAGCCAGGGCGACCATGGCCAGTGCTTCGTCGGCTCGCGCCATGCGCTCGGCCTTGCCTACGCCTTTGACCTTGAGGCCGTAGGCGACGTTGTTGCGCACGTCCATATGGGGGAACAGGGCGTAGTCCTGAAACACCGTATTGACGTCACGCTGATAGGGCGCGAGGCCTACAGCCTCTTCGCCATGAATGCGGATCGAGCCTGCGCTCGGTTGCTCAAAGCCAGCGATCAGACGCAGACAGGTGGTCTTGCCAGAGCCTGAGGGGCCGAGCATGGAGAAAAATTCGCCATCCTGGATATCGATGGACACCCGATCGACGGCTTTGACCTCGCCAAATACGCGGGATACATCGGTAAATTGCACTGCAAGGGTCATCTTCAAACTCCAGGATATAAATCATCCACCCGCGAGTCGCCCAAGTTGGGTGTGCCGACACAAAACGGGCGAGTTGCAGGTGGATGTGCAACGGTTAAATCTGTCGCCGGGGCTTGCCGGCTTGGTGCGTAGCATTGGTAGGAGCGGCTTCAGCCGCGAAATTGGCATTTCGCGATTGATCGCGGCTAAAGCCGCTCCTACAAGACGCGATGTCTACGAAACTTGCGGTATTAGCGGCCGCCCATGATCGCGATGTAGTCCTGGGTCCAGCGGCTGTAGGGCACGTACTTGCCACCCTCGGCCTGTGGGGTTTTCCAGAAGGCGATCTTGTCGAAGTTGTCGAAGCCGTTGGTGCTGCAGCCTTCGTCGCCCAGCAGGGCGCCGCCTTTGCAGGCTGCCGGTACCGCTGGGACGGAGCCGAACCAGGCCGCTACGTCACCCTGGACCTTGGGCTGCAGCGACCAGTCCATCCACTGGTAGGCGCAGGTGGGGTGCTTGGCCTCGGCGTGCAGCATGGTGGTGTCGGCCCAGCCGGTGGCGCCTTCGGCCGGTACGGTGGAGGCGATGGGTTGTTTCTCGCCTTGCAGGGTGTTGACCTGGTATTTCCACGAGCCGGAAGCGACCACGCCTTCGTTCTTGAAGTCGCTCATCTGCACCGTGGCGTCATGCCAGTAGCGGTGGGTCAGGGCGTGTTGTTTGCGCAGCAGGTCGAGGGTGGCGGCGTACTGGGTTTCCGTCAGCTGGTAGGGGTCCTGAATGCCCAAGGCCGGCTGGGTGGCCTTCAGGTACAGGGCGGCATCGGCGATATAGATCGGGCCGTCATAGGCCTGCACACGGCCCTTGTTGGACTTGCCGTCTGCCAGGGTTTGCTCCTCGAACACCACCGACCAACTGGTCGGCGCCGCCTTGAACAGGTTGGTGTTGTACATCAGCACGTTCGGGCCCCACTGGTAGGGCGTGCCGAAGTGCTGGTTGTTGACCACGTGCCAGGCGCCATTCTTGAGGCGCTCGTCGACGTTCTTCCAGTTCGGGATCAGGTCGAGGTTGATCGGTTGCACGCGCTTGCCGGCAATCAGGCGCAGCGAGGCGTCGCCGGAGGCGGTCACCAGGTCGTACCCGCCCTTGGCCATCAGGCTGACCATCTCGTCGGAGGTGGCGGCGCTCTTGACGTTGACCTTGCAGCCGGTTTGCTTCTCGAAGCCGGTGACCCAGTCGTAGGCCTTGTCGCTTTCGCCGCGCTCGATGTAGCCCGGCCAGGCAATGATGTCGAGTTGACCTTCGCCGGCGCCAAGCGCTTTGAGCGGTTCGCCCGCCTGGACGCCGGCACTGGCCAGCAGGGCGGTGGTGAGTGCGCTCAGCAGCGCGGTTTTGTGCACGATCATCGGTGTTCCCTCTTCTTTATTTGTGGTCGGGGCAGTTGAACGGCGTGTTACAGGGTGTTTGACCCGTTAGCGGGCTTCTTTCTTAGAATTGCGCAGCGCCGTGGCGCGCCATGATGTGGCGCACCACGCTGTAATCTTGCAACGAGTCGCTGGACAGGTCCTTGCCGTAGCCCGAGCGTTTCAGGCCACCATGGGGCATTTCGCTGACCAGCATGAAATGGCTGTTGATCCAGGTGCAGCCGTATTGCAGGCGGGCCGCCACCTGCATGGCCTTGTCCAGATTTTGCGTCCACACCGAGGAGGCCAGGCCGTACTCGGAGTCGTTGGCCCAGTCGACGGCCTGGGCCAGCTCGTCGAAGCGGGTCACGGTGACCACCGGACCGAACACTTCGCGCTGGACGATCTCGTCGCTCTGCTTGCAGCCGGCCAGCAGGGTCGGTTGATAGAAGAAACCAGGGCCTGGATGGGCGGCGGCGCCGGTGACTCGCTCGATATGCGGTTGGCCGAGGGCGCGCTCGACAAAGCTGGCCACCCGGTCGCGCTGGCGGGCGCTGATCAGCGGGCCGAGTTCGTTGTCGGTGTCCTTCTTGCGGGCAAAGCGTAGGCTGGCCACCGCGTCGCCCAGTTCGCTGACCAGCCGATCATGGATGCCGGCCTGGGCGTAGATGCGGCAGGCGGCGGTGCAGTCTTGCCCGGCATTGTAATAGCCGTAACTGCGCACGCCTTGGACCACGGCGTCGAGGTCGGCATCGTTGCAGACGATCACCGGCGCCTTGCCGCCCAGTTCCAGGTGGGTGCGTTTGAGGGTCTTGGCCGCGGCCTGGAGGATTTTCTGCCCGGTGACGATGTCGCCGGTCAGCGACACCATGCGCACCTTGGGGTGGCTGACCAGATGGCTGCCGACGCCTTCGCCGCCGCCACAGAGAATGTTGATCACGCCGCGCGGGAGGATTTCATTCAGCGCCGGCGCCAGGGCCAGGATCGACAGCGGCGTGTGCTCCGAGGGTTTGAATACCAGGGTGTTACCGGCGGCCAGGGCTGGAGCGATCTTCCAGGCGGCCATCATCAGCGGGTAGTTCCACGGCGCGATGGAGGCAATCACGCCCAGTGGGTCGCGGCGCACCATGCTGGTGTAGCCGGGCAGGTATTCACCGGCCAGTTGCCCTTGCTGACAGCGCACGGCGCCGGCAAAGAAACGGAATACGTCGACGCATGCCACCAGGTCATCCTGGCGGGCTAGGTGCAGGGGCTTGCCACAGTTAAGGGCTTCCAGGCGCGCCAGGGGGGCGGCGCGCTGCTCAATTGCGTCGGCAATTGCCAGCAAGACTGCGGCGCGTTGGGCCGGGGTGGTGCGTGACCAGTCAGTGAAGGCGCGGTGGGCTGCCAGGATCGCAGCTTCGACCTGCTCGGCCGAGGCTTCGCGGACCTGGGTGAGGGTTTCGCCCGTGGCCGGATTGATGATCGCTTCGGCGGCGCCTTCGCCTGCCAGCAGTTGGCCGTCGATCAGCAGTTCGCTGTAGAAGGGTGTCGGGCTGGCTTCGACCATCGGTAGCACTCTTTAATCGGCATCGGGCGGTGCGGCGTTGCCCGTAGCCGCAACGCTCACCCGCGCTTGGCTTGGGGTGGTTCGAGACTAGTTCGCTGGGTTGCCCCCTACAAATGCTAAATACTGAAAGTAGCGTTCGATTAAATAGATAGCCGGCGTCCGCCTTGCTGTTCGCGGGCTACCGTCAGGAACGGTGCCACCAGCGCCGGGCGGGCGGCGCCGCGGCGCCAGGCCAGGCCGACGTCGAGGGTCTGGGTTAGGTCGACCAGGGCTCGCGCTTCGATGATGTCGCCCTCCAGGGACCAGGGGCGGTAGGTCATGTCGGCCTGAATCGACAAGCCGAGGCCCGCCGCCACCAGGCTGCGCACCGCCTCGGTGGAGCCGGTGCGCAGGGTGATGTGTGGTTGCAGGCCGGCCTGGGCCCAGAAGCGCTGGGCGTTGAGGCCCATTTCATCGACGTTGAGCTGGATCAGTGGCTGGCTGGCCACGTCCGCCAGGCTGATGCTGTCCAGTTCCAGCAGCGGGTGCTGGGCTGGCAGCCAAAGGCGATGCGGCGAGTGGGTGAGGACTTCGGTCTGCAGGGCGTGGCGGTCTTCCAGGTTGGAGAGGATCAGCACGCCGACATCGATTTCGCCGCTGATCAGCAGGTGCTCGATATACGGCCGTTCGTCCTCGATTACTCGGGTCTGCACGTTCGGGTAAGCGCGCTGGAAACGGGTGATCAGGTCGGCCAGGTAGTAGCCCGCCACCAGGCTGGTCACGCCGATGGTTAGCTGGCCGGCCACCTGGTCGGTGCTCTGTTGCAAGCTGCGTTTGGCGTTGTCGACCGAGGCCAGGATCAGGTGGGCTTGGCGCAGGAACTGGTGGCCCTGGTGGGTCAGGCTCATGCCTTTGGCGTGGCGGTTGAACAGGCTGACGCCGATCTCTTCTTCCAGTTGCTGGATGGCCAGGGTCAGGGTCGACTGGGAGATAAACACGGCCTGGGCGGCGGCGGAAATCGAGCCGGTTTCGGCGACCGCAATAAAATGGCGGATCTGGCGCAGGGTCATCATGGGCGAGCACTCGGCGGGTAAACGGGTCGCGCGGTGCGCGACTTTTATCGATAGGCCGGAGTGTATATCGTATTTTTCGAAAGCTGGATGGGCCGTTTGCCGGCGTTACAGCAGCGGTTGTTGGCTATTGTCGCTGCTAAGGCGGGCGCTCAGCTCATCCCAGCGCGCCAGCATGGTGACCGGGTGACGCAGCTTCTGCGTGGGCGCCTTGGCCAGGTAAATACCCTGGGCGTTGAAGGAGTACACCGGCAGTAGGTCGCGACGGGCGGCGGCGGGCAGTACCTGGCTGTTGAGGTTGTCGAGAATCAGCGGCTGGGCGTTCGGACTGGGGTAATAGGCCAGCACCATATGTGCGCTGTTGCGGCCCAAGGCCTTGACGTAGGTGAGGCGCAGGCGCTCGACGGCGACGCCGAGCTTGATCAGGCCGAAGTACTTGGCGATGGCGAAGTCTTCACAATCACCCTGGCCCAGCTTGAGGGTTTCCTCGGGGGTGGCCCAGTAATCGTTCTGGCCCCAGGCCTGCTGGTCGCTGACGTAGGCGATTGAACCGTTGATTAGGTGGTTGACGGCCTCCAGCTTGGCCGGCTCATTCAGTTCGCTGCCGTTCTGCAGTAATTGCTGCCAGTTGCTCAGGCGCACCTGGCTGGCCGATTGAGCCAGGCCCGAGGGTTTGGCGGGCTGTGCCAGGGCGGTGCTGGCAACCAGGCACAACAGGAGGCTGTGCAGCATTCGGCGGCTAAATGTACGGCAGCGTCTGGTGGTCAGCGGCATCAACGGCTCCGGGCACTGCAAATAGTTGGCGTCGGAATGGTGGCGGCGGTGTGGCGACGGACAGTCCTCTGGGTTTCGCAACCACTTGAAAGGTAAAGATAACTTTCTGGTTTTTGGCGATTTAGAGGCATTGGTAAGTGGCCTGTTATTGTTTTTATGGCGCCACTCTACCGACGCGGGTAATCCATTTCGGAGAACGGGTCGTGGTATTCGTCGGTTTTTTCCGTTGTGCCCTGTCGCGTGTCGGCCTTTGCCGGGCGGGGCTTTGCGGCTGTTGCTGGGTTGCTGTGTGGGCGCGCCAGGCCGTGTCAGCGGGCGGTGACTGGGGTATACTCGCCGGCTTTTCCAAAGTTCCGTTTGCGAGTGCCCTGCGTCATGGAAATCAACCCGATCCTCAATAGCATCAAGGACCTATCCGAACGCTCCCAGACTATTCGGGGGTATCTTTGACTACGATCACAAGCATGATCGGCTGATCGAAGTTAACCGCGAACTGGAAGACCCAAACGTCTGGAACAATCCCGAGTACGCCCAGAATCTGGGCCGCGAGCGCGCCCAGTTGGCGCAGATCGTCGATACCCTGGATGAAATGAGCAGCGGTCTGGGTGATGCCCGCGACCTGCTGGAAATGGCTGCCGAAGAAGAAGACCAGGCCGCCGTCGACGATGTGGCTGCCGAGGTTGAGCGCCTGCGTACGGCGCTGGAAGCCCTGGAGTTCCGCCGCATGTTCAGCGGCGAGATGGACGCCAACAACGCCTACCTGGATATCCAGGCCGGTTCCGGCGGCACCGAGGCCCAGGACTGGGCCAACATGCTCCTGCGCATGTACCTGCGCTGGGCCGACAAGCGTGGCTTCGAAGCCACCATCATGGAACTGTCCGCTGGCGAAGTGGCCGGGATCAAGGGCGCGACCCTGCACATCAAGGGCGAATACGCCTTTGGCTGGCTGCGCACCGAGATCGGCGTGCACCGTCTGGTGCGCAAGAGCCCGTTTGACTCCGGCAACCGTCGCCACACCTCGTTTACCGCGGTGTTTGTCTCACCTGAAATCGATGACAACATCGAAATCGAGATCAACCCGTCAGACCTGCGTATCGACACCTACCGCTCCTCGGGCGCTGGTGGTCAGCACGTAAACACCACCGACTCGGCGGTGCGGATTACCCACGTACCGAGCAACACCGTGGTCTGCTGCCAGAACGAACGCTCCCAGCACGCCAACAAAGACACGGCGATGAAGATGCTGCGCGCGCGTTTGTACGAGCAGGAAGTGCAGAAGCGCAACGCCGCCTCGCAAGTGCTGGAAGACTCCAAGTCGGATATCGGCTGGGGCCATCAGATCCGCTCTTACGTCCTCGATGCGTCGCGGATCAAGGATCTGCGCACCAACATCGAACGCAGTGATTGCGACAAGGTGCTGGATGGCGATATCGACGAGTACCTGGTAGCCAGCCTCAAGCAAGGCCTGTAAGCGACCAGTGCGCCTGACCGAATTATTTTTGGGAACCCTACGACCATGAGCGAACAACCGCTAAACGAGCACGCCATCCACGAGGAAGAGAACAAGCTGATTGCCCAGCGCAAGGAAAAGCTTGCGGTCGTGCGTGAGCAGGGCAATGCCTTCCCCAATGATTTCCGTCGTGATAACTACTGCGACAACCTGCAAAAGCAATACGCCGACAAGACCAAGGAAGAGCTGGCCGAAGCCGCCATCCCGGTCAAGATCGCCGGCCGTATCGTCCTCAATCGTGGTGCCTTTATGGTGCTGCAGGACATGACCGGGCGCTTGCAGGTGTACGTCAACCGCAAGACCTTGTCGGCCGAGACCCTGGAAGCGGTCAAGCACTACGACCTGGGCGACATCATCGCCGCCGAAGGCACCCTGGCTCGCTCTGGTAAGGGCGACCTGTACGTGGAAATGACCAACGTCCGCCTGCTGACCAAGTCGCTGCGTCCGCTGCCAGACAAACACCACGGCCTGACCGACACCGAGCAGCGCTATCGTCAGCGTTACGTCGACCTGATCGTCAACGAAGACGTGCGCCACACCTTCCGGGTGCGTTCGCAAGTGATCGCCCATATTCGCCAGTTCCTGATGCAGCGCGACTTCCTCGAAGTGGAAACGCCGATGCTGCAGACCATTCCAGGCGGCGCCGCGGCCAAGCCGTTTGAAACCCACCACAATGCGCTGGACATGGGCATGTACCTGCGTATCGCCCCGGAGCTGTACCTCAAGCGCCTGGTGGTGGGTGGCTTCGAGCGTGTGTTCGAAATCAACCGCAACTTCCGTAACGAAGGCGTGTCGACCCGGCACAACCCCGAGTTCACCATGTTGGAGTTCTATCAGGCGTACGCCGATTACGAAGACAACATGGACCTCACCGAAGAGCTGTTCCGTGAACTGGCCCAGCTGGTGCTCGGCAGCACCGACGTGCCGTATGGCGACAAGCTGTTCCACTTCGGCGAGCCGTTCGTGCGTCTGTCGGTGTTCGACTCGATCCTCAAGTACAACCCCGAGCTGACCGCCGCCGACCTGACCGACATCGACAAGGCCCGCGCCATCGCCAAGAAAGCCGGCGCCAAGGTGTTGGGCTTCGAAGGTTTGGGCAAACTGCAGGTGATGATTTTCGAAGAGCTGGTCGAGCACAAGCTGGAGCAGCCGCACTTCATTACTCAGTACCCGTTTGAAGTGTCGCCGCTGGCCCGTCGCAATGACGACGATCCGAGCGTGACCGACCGTTTTGAGCTGTTTATCGGTGGTCGTGAAATCGCCAACGCCTATTCCGAGTTGAACGACGCGGAAGATCAGGCCGAGCGCTTTATGGCTCAGGTGGCCGACAAGGACGCCGGCGACGACGAAGCCATGCACTTCGATGCCGACTTCGTTCGCGCCTTGGAATACGGCATGCCACCGACTGCCGGTGAAGGCATCGGTATCGACCGTCTGGTGATGTTGCTCACCAACTCGCCGTCGATCCGTGACGTGATCCTCTTCCCGCATATGCGCCCACAGGCCTGAATGCAGTGACAGGAGCCGCCTTCGGGCGGCTTTTTGCTGCCTGCGGTACAGTTATTAGAGAAACAGGGAACGCAACGCTGACATGGATTGGTTGAGTCAAAAGGAATACGTGCTTTGAACCAGAAAGTTTCCCGGCCGAGTGCCGCGCAAGTGGCCACCGCGGTGGCCGAAAGTGTCCAGTATCAAGGGCGCAAGGCCAGTCGCCAGGGCAGCGAGCAGCGCCGTCAGGCGATTCTCGATGCGGCGCTGCGCATCATCGTGCGCGACGGCGTGCGTGCCGTGCGTCATCGCGCCGTGGCCGCCGAGGCCGAAGTGCCATTGTCGGCGACCACCTACTATTTCAAAGACATCAACGACCTGATCACCGACACCTTTGCCTTGTTTGTCGAGCGCAGTGCCGAGGCCATGTCAGCCTTCTGGGCCGGTGCCGACGAACAGCTGCAGCAGCTGTCTACCGGTATGCAACAGGGCGCTGAAACCCGTCTGGCGGTACTCGAACAGCTGGTCGAAGTGGCGATTGTCTATGTCCAGGCCCAGCTCACGGAAAACCGCGAGCGCTTGCTGGCCGAGCAGGCGTTCCGCCTTGAGGCACTGCTTAATCCGGGGTTGCTGGAGTTGGCGGCGGCGCACCGCAAGATTTTGGTGCGCGGTGTCGACAAGTTCTTCCGAGTGCTGGGTTCGCCGCAGCCGGAAGAAGATGCCAAGGTGTTGACGGGCATGATTCTGCAGATGGAGTATCAAGGCCTGTTGGACGGTGTGGAAAACCTCAACCTGGATGATATGCGCGCGGTGTTGCGCCGTTATCTACGTCTGGTCATGGGGCTTTAACACGACTGCGCTGTAATTCGCGTTTTGCGCGCGTTAGCGCCATACAAGGAGAGCGAAATGAAAGCCTGGCGTGTAGCGATAGTGGCGGTGGTCTGTCTGGTCCTGAACGGCTGTCTGGTGGTGTTCAAGGAGCCGATCCCGCCGGTGGAGGCCGCGCCCACCCAACTGCTGGGCAGCTGGATGCGCCAGAACGAGTGGGGCGAGCAGCTGCTGCTGGACATCAGTCGCAGCGCCGATAACCGCTACAACGCCCAGATTCGTGTGCTCGGCCAGGCGGATGGGGTTGAGAACTACCCGTTCACCGTGGCCCGCAAAGGCCAGCGCTGGTATGCCTCCATCGGCATGCCCAAGCGTTTTGGCGAACATTATGCGATCGCCGGTTTCGAGCTGAACAAGCGCAACGAACTGGTGCTCTACAGCCTCGACGCCGAGACCTTCCTGCACGAATTGCAGGCAGGCACCTTGCAGGGCGAAGTGGTGCAGACCCAAGGCAGCGATAGCGCCCTGATCAGCAGCCCGCTGAGCCAGGTGTTCGCTTACCTGAACGATCCGGCCAATGCCGACGTATTTACCGAGAACGCTCGTTATCAGCGCGTAGAACAGTGAGGCACGGATGACCAAGCGCACGGCCGCCGACGATTACCAACAGACCATTCGCAGCCTCTCGGACCGTATTGTCGAGGCGCAGACACCGATTCGTGTGCTGGATGCGATCAAGTGGGACGACGGCGTGCGCAAGGCCTTTCTCAAGGGCAAGGGCAAGCACCTGCCGGAGATTGATCGGGCCTATTACGAGGGCCGGCCGCTGGCCTTCGATGCCGGCGCCAAGAAGCTCGAATTCCAGAACATCGAGCGTGATATCACTCGGCAGTTGGGCCAGTTCAACCCGGTCGGGCAGATCATGCGGCGCATGTGCAAGGAATACCGCATGGTCATCCGCATGCTTGAAGCGCGCGGCACTGCGGATTTCGGCCTGATCTCCCAGGAGCTCTATGGTGCGGCCTCCGATGCCTTCCATGCCGGTGATCCGACCCTGGCGGACCTGGGCATGATGCTCTCCGATTACCTCAACAATATCGCCGGCCGTGGCGACTTGAAGGACGAGGCCAAGACCCTCAGCGCCGAACAGGCCGTGGCCATGCTGCAGCAGCGCCTCAGTGGTGTATTTGGCGATGGCGACGATACGGTGCGGGTGTTTGTTTCCGACGGGATTGTCGCCGATGCCGCCGCCGGTGCCGATTACATCAAGATCCGCGCCGATGCCATGTTTAACGAACGCGATGTGCGCGCCCTGGAAGTACACGAAGGGCTGGTGCATGTGGGCACCACCCTGAATGGCCTGAACCAGCCATTCTGTACTTTTTTGGCCAAGGGCCCGCCCTCGTCGACGGTGACCCAGGAAGGCCTGGCAATTCTCATGGAGGTGATTGCCTTTGCTTCCTATCCGACCCGTTTGCGCAAGCTGACCAACCGCACGCGCGCCATCCACATGGCCGAGGAGGGCGCGGACTTCCTGCAGGTGTTCGAGTTCTATCGCGAGCAAGGCTTTGGCATGGAAGAGAGCTACGGCAACGCCAGCCGGGTGTTTCGCGGCTCCACCCCGCAGGGCTTGCCGTTCACCAAGGACTTGTCCTATTTGAAGGGATTTATCCTGATCTACAACTACATCCAGCTAGCGGTGCGCAAAGGCAAACTGGAGCAGATCCCGCTGCTGTTCTGCGGCAAGACCACCCTGGAAGACATGCGCACCCTGCGCCAGTTGGTGGACGAAGGCCTGGTGGTGGCGCCCAAGTACCTACCGCCGCAGTTTCGTGACCTGAATGCTTTGTCGGCGTGGATGTGCTTCTCCAACTTCCTCAATCACCTGAGTTTGGACCGGATCGAAGCCGACTACGCCAACATCCTCTAGGGCCTGCTGCGCTCGGTTATGCGGCGTTGCCCACGACCTGAAAAATGCTCATTTACAGTCGTAAACTCCGCTTTTTCAGGTCGTGCGCGCCTTGCCTAACCTTCGCTCGTTACGCCCCTAGTGCGTAGCCCAGATAAAATCCGGGCTGCCGTCCTCAAGCTGCCACCACACTTCCAGGAGTCCCACATGCCCAGCCATCAACTCGACTATAAAATTCTCGGCGATTCGGCGCAGGCGGTGGAAATCACCCTCGACCCCGGTGAAACCGTGATCGCCGAGGCCGGGGTGATGAACTACATGAGCGACGGCATCCGCTTCGAGACGCGCCTGGGCGATGGTTCCGAAGGTGGCGTGCTGGGCAAGCTGTGGGGCGCGGGCAAGCGTCTGCTGACCGGCGAGTCGCTGTTTATGACCCACTTCAGCAACGCTGGCCAAGGCCCGGCCCAGGTCGGTTTTGCCGCTCCCTATCCGGGCACGGTGGTGCCCATTGAGCTGGCCCAGGTCGGCGGTACGCTGATCTGCCAGAAGGATGCCTTCCTCTGTGCCGCCCATGGCACGCAGATCGGTATCAGCTTTAACAAGCGTATCGGCGCCGGCTTCTTTGGCGGCGAGGGCTTTATCCTGCAAAAGCTGGAAGGCGATGGCCAGGCCTTTGTGCATGCCGGCGGTACGGTGATCCGCAAGGAGCTGAACAACTCAACCCTGCGCCTGGACACCGGCTGCCTGGTGGCCTTTACCCGTGGTATCGACTACGACATCGGTCTGGCCGGCGGCTTGAAGAGCATGTTGTTTGGTGGTGAAGGCATCATCCTGGCGACCCTCAAGGGCACCGGCACCGTATGGATTCAGAGCCTGCCGTTCTCGCGTCTGGCGGAACGTGTGTATGACGCCACCTTCAAGGCCCGCGAGGAAGTTCGCGCCGGCGGCAAGTGATGCGCGCGCTGTTGCTGGGTCTGTGTTTGCTGGGTTTGAGCGGCTGCAGTGGTTGGTTGTTCTATCCCGAGCGGGAGATGCTGCTCAACCCTGCTGAGGTCGGTCTGGCCTACGAGGATGTGTTCATTACCGCCGCCGACGGCACGCGCCTGCACGCCTGGTGGTTGCCGGCCAAGGCCGGTGTGGCGGTCAAGGGCACGGTGCTGCACCTGCATGGCAATGGCGGCAATGTTTCCAGCCATCTGGCGGGTAGTTGGTGGCTACCGGCTGCGGGCTATCAGGTGCTGTTGCTGGATTACCGCGGTTATGGCCGTTCGGCGGGTGAGGCCAGTTTGAGTGGCAGTTATCAGGATATCGACGCCGCGTTCGCCTGGTTGCAGCAGGCGCCAGAGTTACAGGACAGGCCACTGGTGCTGCTGGGGCAGAGCCTCGGCGGGGCCATGGCTACCCACTATCTGGCCGCTCATCCGCAATCGCGCGCGCAGCTCAAGGCGCTGGTGCTGGATGGGGTGCCGGCCAGTTACCGCGACATGGCGCGCTACACCCTGGCCAATGTCTGGCTGACCTGGCCCTTGCAGGTGCCTCTGTCCTGGCTGATGCCCGATGGCGACAGTGCCATTACAGCCATACCGCAGCTGGCCGGGCTGCCGGTCTTGCTCTATCAGAGCCTCGATGATGAGGTGGTGCCTCTTTCCAACGGCGTGCGCTTGTATCAAGCTGCGCCGCCGCCGCGGGTGCTGCAGTTGACCCGTGGTGGTCATGTGCAGACCTTTGCCGAGCCGCTCTGGCGTCAAGTCATGCTGCGTTTTGTTGATGACCCGACGGGCATGACGAGCCTGCCACGGCTGGCCGAGATTGCCGATAAGCGCCAATCGATTCCTGTAACGCCACAACCTGAGAGTCCGTAATGAGTGAACGTAATCCCCTGCCTCTGATCATCACCGCCATCTGCAGCACCCTGGGCAGCGTGCTGGTGTTGTGGTTCTACGGCTACCTGCATATCGCCAAGCCGGAAGACTCCCTGTTGCTGGCCGAGTTCACCATGTACAAAACCCAGCCCGGCGAAGACTACAAAGTGGCGCTCAAGCCCGCGACCCAAGTCGCCCAGTGCATCGATGGCGTGCTGGTGCTGTTTGATACCGCGCAGAAGGGCTTGTCTGGCGTGCTGGTGGACAACCGCAAGCAGGCTGTGCGCTGCGTCGGTGAGGAAGTCCCGCAGCAAGTCCAGTAACGCGCCAGAGCTGTTGGCTCGTCAGTGGCTGGCGCTGTCCTGCTGTTGCACCAGGCTCTGCAGGTACTTGCGCGACAGGGCGAGGAAGCGCGGAGTCGGGCCGATGTCTTCATACAGCGGGTCGCCTTGCTCATCGGTAGCCACCACCTGGCTGCCCTTGACGTAGGGCAGGCTGGCTTCCAGCTCTTCCAGAGCGGCGCCGATCAATTCACCCAGCAGTTCCTGCGGCTGGCGCTTGGGGTACATCTCGCTGAGCGCCGCCAGGCGGGCGGCGGACTCAAGATCCAGGCGGATCTGGATATTGTTGTGGGTCAGGCGGCCCTTGGCATTGTGTTCCCAGTGTCGGGCCAGTTCGCGAATTTTCATGATCACCTCTCTATCCCCAGGCACAGTGGCAAGCACTTTCGGCGAGCCGACGCTGGAGCCTATGCTTTAGCCTAGCTGGCCCTGTGCGCGTTGCCTGGCCTTGTCGCCGCCCTGTAAGAAGTCGGCGCACCCTTCGCTTTGACGCTCGAGTTGGCCGAATTTGGGTGTTTTTCACGCGACTTTTTGTCGCAGGGTAGTGTTCGCGTTCGCTGGCTGACCGGGCAGTCGCCAGGCCTGGCCCATGGCTTGCTTGCATTAGCCTTGATACTCATGGGCTGCACCGTTGCGCAGCCCTTGCAACGGCTCCAGGTGGCGCTTCTGGTGCGTTCGCGGCATTCGCCGGGGGCAGTAGACAGGGCGCTGGAACAGGCTTTACTGGTGACTGTCGCGGGCATTGCCGCAGGCCTGCGCAACAGCGGCTAAAGTAGGCCCTTATCAGACTTTCGGTGGCTTGTGCGGGGTGGGTGCGCTGTGTATCTTGAGCACCCTTTGGCCGCCCAGTGCCGCCTGACCGGATACAGAGATTGGCCCCATGAGGCGAGTCCGCCATTTTTATTGATTTTTGAAGGAGCATATTGATGCGCGTGATTCTGTTGGGGGCTCCCGGTGCCGGCAAAGGTACTCAAGCTGGCTTCATCACCAAGAAGTTTGGTATTCCGCAGATTTCCACTGGCGACATGCTGCGTGCAGCGGTCAAGGCCGGCACTGAGCTGGGCCTGAAAGCCAAAAGCATCATGGAAAGCGGTGGCCTGGTTTCCGATGACCTGATCATCAACCTGGTCAAGGAGCGTATTGCTCAGGCCGACTGCGCCAACGGCTTCCTGTTCGACGGCTTCCCGCGCACCATTCCTCAGGCTGAAGCCTTGAAGGAAGCCGGTGTGGTCATCGATAACGTGGTTGAGATCGCCGTCGACGACGAAGAAATCGTCCAGCGCATCGCCGGTCGTCGGGTGCACGAGGCCAGCGGCCGCGTTTACCACGTGATCTACAACCCGCCGAAAGTTGCAGGCAAGGACAACGACACTGGCGAAGAGCTGGTGCAGCGCAAGGACGATACCGAAGAGACCGTGCGTCATCGCTTGTCCGTGTATCACTCGCAGACCAAGCCGCTGGTGGACTTCTACCAGAAGCTGGCGGCTGTTGATGGTACGCCGAAGTACAGCGCCATCGCTGGCGTCGGTTCGGTTGACGAGATTACCGCCAAGGTCCTGGCCGCTCTGAGCTGAGTGACCCTGCCTGGTTGAACCAACGGCCCGCTTGCGGGCCGTTGGTGTTTATACTGCATGCCCTTTTTTGCCTGACCGGATTGCCCCAATGACCACCTTGCTGGCCCTGGATACCGCCACCGAAGCCTGCTCCGTTGCCTTGCTGCACGACGGCAAGGTGCTTAGCCATTACGAGGTGATCCCGCGCCTGCACGCCCAGCGCTTGCTACCCATGATCAAGGACCTGCTGGCTGACGCCGGCATTGCCTTGTCGGCCGTGGATGGCATTGCCTTCGGCCGTGGGCCGGGCGCTTTTACCGGGGTGCGGATAGCCATCGGCGTGGTTCAGGGGCTGGCGTTTGCCCTGGAGCGTCCGGTGTTGCCGGTGTCGACCTTGGCGGTGTTGGCCCAGCGCGCGTTGCGTGAGCAGGGCGCACAGCAGGTGGCGGCGGCCATCGATGCGCGTATGGATGAGGTGTATTGGGGTTGCTACCGCGCCGAACAGGGCGAAATGCGTCTGTTTGGCGAGGAGGCGGTGTTGCCGCCCGAGCAGGCCCGGTTGCCGGCGGGCGCAACCGGCGACTGGTGGGCGGCCGGGACTGGCTGGGGCAGCTATGGCAGTCGTCTGCCGCTACTGACCCAGGGCGAGTCGCAGGTGCTCTTGCCCCATGCCCAGGACCTGCTGGCGCTGGCGGCCTTTGCCTGGGCGCGTGGCGAAGCGTTGCCAGCCGACATGGCCCAGCCGGTGTATCTGCGCGACAAAGTGGCAACGCCCAAGGCGCCGCAGTGAGACCTTCTGTCCGTTGCCGTAGGCCTTGGCTATCTGGCCAATTGCCATGGCTCGGTGCGACCGCTAGATTGAGCTTGTACATTCCCCTGAACTTGCCGGTAGAACGCTAAGCAATGCGTATCGACAGCCCACTTTCGTTCTCTTCGGTTGACCGCAGCTCCCGTCCGGGCACTGCAGTCACACCGCTGCGCGAGATTCAGCGCGAGCAGGAGCAACGCCGTGAGCTGCCGACCACGCCTGCCAGTAGCCAGGGGCTGGAAACTATCGCGCAACCGCGCCGCGTGCAGCCCGGCACTGCCAGCAGTGACAGCCAGGCGACTCGCCAGGAGCTGGTGCTTCCGCGTGGTCTGAGCAACAAGGCCAGCCAGGCCCTGGCCAGCTATGGCAGCACGGCTAGCTTCACCGTCGAAGGCGGCGCCGCCGAAGTGCTCGGTCTCGATCTCTACGCCTGATGCTGCCTTACTTTCTTGGCTGCCCGTCCTGGAGCGAGCCCGGCTGGCGCGGTTCGCTGTATCCGCCTGGCACGACCAGCCAGCACTTTCTTCAGCTCTATGGTCGTTGCTTCAATGCGGTTGAGGGCAACACCACCTTTTACGCTGAACCGGCCCCCGCCACGGTAGCCCGCTGGGCGGCGCAGATGCCTGAGCACTTTCGCTTCTGCGCCAAGCTGCCGCGCACCATCAGCCATAGCGATAATTTGACCGACCAGCTGCCGGCCGCCGAGGCCTTTCTGCGGCTATTGGCGCCGTTGGGCGCGCGGGTGGTGCCACTGTGGTTGCAACTGCCGGCCAGTTTCGGGCCGAGCCGCCTGGCGGATTTGCAGCAGTTTTTGCGCGAGTTGGCGCGGCCTCTGGCAGTGGAAGTGCGCCATCCGACGTTTTTCGCCAGGGGCGAAGAGGAGCGTCAGCTCAATCGGCTGTTGCGCGATCTCGGGGTAGAACGCATCTGCCTGGATGCGCGGGCGCTGTTCAGTTGTGCCAGTGAGGCGCCCGCGGTGCGCCATGCCCAGGCGAAGAAGCCTCATTTGCCGTTGCGCCCGGCGGCCTTCAGCCATTCGCCCCAGCTGCGTTTTATCGGCCATCCCGAGCTGGCCGCTAATGATGGGTTTCTTGCGCCGTGGGTGGCCAAGGTGGCCGAATGGATCGAGACGGGGCATACGCCCTATGTGTTTATCCATACCCCGGATAACCAGCTGGCGCCGCAACTGGCCTGGCGTTTTCACCAGCAGTTGCAGGCGCGTTTGCCGGGTTTGCTGGATTTGCCCTGGCCGTTGCTGGAGTCCAACGCTGTCAACCAGCTGGCGTTGCTCTAGCGGCTGGCTAGCAACAGGTCGGCGGCCTGCCCGCTGCGTTCGTCGGTAAAGTCGAAGCGGCCGATCTGGGCGATTTCATCGTAGGCGCCCAGGGCTTGCTTGACGTTCTGCGCCTGCAGGTGGATGGCGCTGACGCCAGCCTCGGCCAGACTTTGTTGCTGTTGGCGGCCCTGGGCGTCGAAGCGCAGCAGGCTCAGCTGTTCGAATACGCTGTCCTGCTGGTCGATGCGGCCATCGCGGTTGTCATCGTACTTGCTCAGTTCGGCAAAGCCGTTGCTGGCGCCGTGCTGGTCGCCGAACAGTTCCTTGCCACTGTCGATGCGGCCGTTGTCATTGCGGTCGAGGGCCAGCAGAGCGTCATCGCCTTTTGGCGCGCTGATCGACTCGGGGCGGCCGTCGCCGCTCAGGTCGAAGCGCACGGCATCGTCCAGGCCGCGCGTGGCAAAGCCGTTGCCGGCCAGGTCGAGTACCAGCGGGTCGGTCTGCTGCACGGGTTGGGGCTTGGCGGCCGTGCCGATGGTGACGTTGAGCTGGCTCTGCTGGGTAAAGGCATTGCTGCTGCTCGCGCTGCTGACACTGGTCGCGGGCGTGGCGGTGGCGCTGCTGACGGTAGCCTCTGGCGCCGGGCTGTCGCTGATGGGCGGAGCTTCGCTGACCCTGATCTCGCTGTCGGGATTCAGCGTGCGGCGCAGGATCTGGTAGTCCAGCGATTGCGCCACTTCGGTCGATACCGGTGGCTCGTGGTCGCGACGGCGGACAGGGTGCAGGGGTGCGCGTGGGGCGGAAATAGGATCAAGCATGACGAACTCGATGCGGCTGTAAAGTGCCGGGTCTGGCAGAATGCCGCTTTAGCTGGTTATCGGCCGTCACGTGGCGGGATTGAACAATTTTTGAGCATGTTTAGCGATGAGCGACGAGCGGCATAACGCCAAAATCACCCTGCAAGCCCTTGAACCTGTCTATCAGCCGGCGTTGGCGCTCTGGGCCGAGCGCCTGGGTTTGCAGGAACAGGCTGAGGCCGACTTTGCCTTGCAGTTGGGCGCTGAGGGCTTGCAGTTTGTCGAGCTGGGCCCCCAGGCGCCAGGTGCGGTGCGAGTCGATTTTGTCGAGGGGGCGGTGGCCCATCGGCGTTTATTTGGCGGTGGCACCGGGCAGATGATCGCCAAGGCGGTCGGCGTGCAGCCTGGGGTGCGCCCGCAAGTGCTGGATGCCACGGCAGGTCTGGGTCGCGATGCCTTCGTGCTGGCCAGCCTGGGCTGCTCTATGACCCTGATCGAGCGTCAGCCGCTGATTGCCGCGTTGCTGGAGGACGGCCTGGCACGAGCCCGGCAGAGTGCCGAGGTGGCGCCCATTGCCGCGCAGATGCGCCTGCTGCAAGGCAATGCCATCGAGTTGCTGAGTGCCTGGACGGATGAGGCGCCGCAGGTGATCTACCTCGACCCGATGTTTCCCCATCGCGACAAGAGCGCCCTGGTGAAAAAGGAGATGCGCCTGTTTCGTCCGCTGGTGGGTGATGACCTCGACGCTCCGGCCCTGCTGGCAGCGGCCCTGGCCCTGGCCAGTCATCGGGTAGTGGTCAAGCGTCCGCGCAAGGCGCCGTGCATCGAAGGCGCCAAGCCCAGCTACGTGCTAGAAGGCAAATCCAGTCGCTACGACATCTATGCCAAAAAGGCGCTGAAGGCCTGACTTTTCGGGCTTTCAGGGCCGGTAGGCGCGCACGAACAGCTCCACGCTGGCGTGCACCTGCGCGGCTTGTTCGTCCTCGCTCGGTGGGGTGCCGCAGCCGATCAGCAGGCGGAAATTACAGCCGCCCTTGACCAGGCAGAAGAACTGATCGGCAGCCTCCAGTGGATTGTTCACCTGCAGCAGGCCGCGCAGGGTGGCCTGGGTCAGCAGTTGCTCCATGCCATCGATCAGGCGCTGGGGGCCGGCGTCGTAGAACATCTGCGCCATCTTCGGGTTCTGCGCGCCGTGGGTGATCAGCACCCGGTGCAGTTCGATGGACTCGTCGCTGTTGATCAGCCGGTGAAAGCCGTGGGCGATGTTCAGCAGCACGGTTTCGATCGGCACGCCGGCCGGCAATTCAAACAGCAGCTCGGGTATCTGTTGCTCGCACTTGGACTTCACGGCGAAGGCGAACAGGGTCTCCTTGTCGGTGAAATGGCTGTACACCGTGAGCTTGGAAACCCCGGCCTCGGCGGCGATGGCGTCCATGCTGCTACCGTCATAGCCATTGCGCAGGAACAGGGTTTCCGCCGCTTCGAGAATGGCTTTGCGTTTGGCTGGGTCTTTCGGCCGGCCGGGGCCGTTGGGCGGTAACAGTTTGTTAGACATTGCGCGGTTTAATACTGGACTGATGAGTTTTCTATTTTTACTATACTCGCCAGTATAATTATTCCCAGCATAAAAATTCCAAGCGTTCTTCGCGGAAGGTCGATCATCATGTTTCGCCATGCCTTGTCTCTCGCTTTGCCAGTAAGCCTGATAGCCCTGTTAGTCGCCTGCGGGAGTGCCGAAGAGGTGCATCCCCAGGCGCGTCCCGCCATGGTCGTGCATCCCTTGCTCTCCGCTGAACTGATGGACACCTACCCCGGTGAAGTGCGCGCGCGGCTCGAATCCGAGCTGGCCTTCCGCATCGGCGGCAAGGTGGCTAAGCGCCTGGTAGACGTCGGTGATCGGGTCAAGGCCGGTCAGCCCCTGGCTGAGCTGGACCCGCAGGACGTGCGCCTGCAGTTGGAAGCCGCGCGGGCCCAGGTGCGGGCCGCCGAAGCCAACCTGCAACTGGTGCGTACCGAGCGTGATCGCTACAAGAAGCTGATGGAGCGCCAGCTGATCAGCCGCTCGCAGTACGACAATGCGGAAAATCTCTATCGCTCAGGCGAAGCCCGTCTGCAGCAGATTCAGGCCGAATTCAACGTGGCCAACAACCAGGCCGGCTATGCCGTGCTACGGGCCACGCAAAATGGCGTGATCGCCAAGCGCATGATCGAAGCCGGACAAGTGGTATCGGCCGGTCAGCCGGTGTTTACCCTGGCGGCCGCCGGTGAGCGGGAAGTATTGATCAGCCTGCCGGAGCAGGGCTTTGACCGGGTCAAGGTCGGTCAGCCGGTGGAAGTCGAGCTGTGGTCCCAGGCCGGTGAACGCTTCCCGGGGCGCATTCGTGAGCTGGCGCCATCGGCCGATCCGCAGTCGCGCACCTTTGCGGCGCGCGTGGCCTTTACCGAAGGCAAAGTCTCGGCGGAGCTGGGGCAGAGTGCGCGGGTGTTTATTCGCGTGGAGGGCGATGTGCCGTTGGCAGTGCCGCTGTCGGCCCTGACCGCAGAGAACGGTGCGCCCTATGTTTGGGTGGTTGAGCCGATAACCTTCAAGCTGGTGCGCACGCCCGTGCGTATTGGCGCCTATGGCGAAAATACCGTGCCAGTGCTGGAAGGCCTGAGTGCCAACGACTGGGTGGTGGCCGCTGGGGTGCAAGTGTTGCGTGAAGGGCAGTTAGTGCGCCCGGTGGACCGCGATAATCGTGTGGTTGAATTCGCGGTGCAGGAGTAACTCCCGATGAATTTCAATCTTTCCGCCTGGGCGCTGAAAAACGGCCAGATCGTGCGCTATTTCATGCTGCTGCTGGCGCTGGTGGGGGCGTTTTCCTACACCAAGCTGGGGCAGAGCGAAGATCCGCCGTTCACCTTTCGCGCCATGGTGGTCAACGTGCGTTGGCCGGGTGCCACCGCCGAAGAAGTGTCCAAGCAAGTCACCGAGCGCATCGAAAAGAAGCTGATGGAAACCGGCGACTTCGACCGGATCATCTCTTATTCACGGCCCGGTGAATCCCAGGTGACGTTCGTTGCCCGCGAAAGCATGCGCTCGACCGACATGGAGAATCTCTGGTACCAGATTCGCAAGAAGGTCAACGACATCCGCCACACCTTGCCGCAAGGGGTGCAGGGGCCGTTTTTCAACGATGAATTCGGCACTACCTTCGGCAATATCTACGCGCTGACCGGCCAGGGTTTCGACTACGCCGTGCTCAAGGACTACGCCGACCGGGTGCAGCTGCAACTGCAGCGGGTCAAGGATGTGGGCAAGGTCGAGTTGATCGGCCTGCAGGACGAGAAAATCTGGGTCGAGCTGTCCAATACCAAGCTGGCCACCCTCGGTGTGCCCCTGGTCGCGGTGCAGCAGGCCCTGGATAAACAGAATGCGGTGTCCGCGGCAGGCTTCTTCGAGACCCCGACCGACCGCGTGCGGCTGCGGGTTTCGGGTAACTTCGAGAGCGTGAAGGAAATCCGCGACTTCCCGATTCGCGTCGGTGATCGCACTTTCCGCGTCGGCGATGTGGGTGAGGTGCATCGCGGCTTCAATGACCCGGCCGCGCCACGCATGCGCTTTATGGGCGAAGACGCCCTTGGTATTGCCGTGTCGATGAAGAGCGGCGGCGATATTCTGGTGCTTGGTGAAGCGCTGGAGAAAGAGTTCGCCCGTCTGCAGGAAACCCTGCCGGCCGGCATGCAGCTGAGCAAGGTCTCCGACCAGCCGGCGGCGGTTAAAGTCGGCGTTGGCGAGTTCGTTCGCGTGCTGGCCGAAGCCCTGGTGATCGTTCTGCTGGTGAGTTTTTTCTCGCTCGGCATGCGCACCGGCATGGTGGTCGCCTTGTCGATTCCGCTGGTGCTGGCCATGACCTTTGCCAGCATGTATTACCTCGGCATTGGTCTGCACAAGATCTCCCTCGGCGCGCTGGTGTTGGCCCTCGGGTTGCTGGTGGACGATGCCATCATTGCGGTTGAGATGATGGCGATCAAAATGGAGCAGGGCTTCGATCGCCTGACTGCCGCCAGCTACGCCTGGACCAGCACTGCCTTCCCGATGCTGACCGGTACCCTGATTACCGCCGCCGGCTTCTTGCCGATTGCCACGGCCAACTCCAGCACCGGCGAATACACCCGCTCGATCTTCCAGGTAGTGACCATCGCCCTGCTGGCCTCATGGATTGCTGCCGTGGTGTTCGTGCCTTACTTGGGCAAGCGCCTGCTGCCGGATCTGGCCAAGCAGCACGCGGCCAAACATGGCGGCAGTGAAGGCGGCCATGACCCCTATGCAACGCCGTTCTATCAGCGCGTACGCGAGGTGGTGGACTGGTGCGTGCGCCGTCGGCGCATGGTGATCATGCTCACGGTCGGGCTGTTTGTTGCCTCGATTGTGCTGTTCCGTTTTGTCCCGCAGCAGTTCTTCCCGGCCTCGGGCCGTTACGAGCTGCTGGTCGACCTCAAGCTCAGCGAGGGCGCGTCGCTGACGGCCACCAATGAGCAGGTCAAGCGCCTGGAAGGCATGCTCAAAGAGCACGATGGCATCGTCAATTACGTGGTCTATGTCGGCGCCGGTTCACCGCGCTTCTTCCTGCCGCTGAACCAGGAGTTGCCGACCCCGAGCTTCGCCCAGTTTGTGGTGCTGACCAAGTCGGTGGCGGATCGCGAGGTCCTGCGCAGTTGGCTGATCAATACCCTCGACACTGAATTCCCGACCTTGCGCACGCGTGTGTCGCGTCTGGAAAACGGCCCGCCCGTGGGTTATCCGATCCAGTACCGGGTGTCTGGCGAGCACATTGAAGTCGTGCGCAAGCTGGCTCGCGAAGTCGCGACCAAGGTGCGCGAAAACCCCCATGTGGCCAATGTGCACCTGGATTGGGAAGAGCCGAGCAAGGTTATCCGCCTGCTGATCGACCAGGACCGTGCGCGGGCCCTGGGGGTGAATACCTCAGACCTGTCGCGCTTTCTCCAGAGTGCCTTGTCCGGCACCGCGGTCAGCCAGTTCCGCGAGGGTAATGAGCTGATCGAGATCATGCAGCGCGGCAGCGCCGCCGACCGCCAGGAGCTGTCGCAGTTGCCGAGCCTGTCGATTCCGACTGACAGCGGCCAGAGTGTGGCGCTGTCACAGGTCGCCACCCTGGAATACGGTTTTGAAGAGGGTGTGATCTGGCACCGCAACCGCCTGCCAACTGTGACGGTGCGGGCGGATATTTACGGTAAAGAGCAGCCGGCGACCCTGGTCAAACAGATCAATCCAACCCTGAAGACGCTGATCACCGAGTTGCCCCAGGGCTACGAGGTGAATGTGGGCGGCACCGTGGAAGACTCGGCCAAAGGCCAGGGTTCGGTGAATGCCGGGGTGCCGCTGTTTATTCTGGTGGTGCTGACCTTACTGATGCTGCAGCTGAAGAGCTTCTCGCTGTCGGCCATGGTGTTCCTCACCGCGCCGCTGGGGCTGATTGGCGTGTGCCTGTTCCTGATCGTGTTCCAGCAGCCGTTTGGCTTTGTCGCCATGCTCGGCACCATCGCCTTGTCGGGGATGATCATGCGTAACTCGGTGATTCTGGTGGACCAGATCGAGCAGGACATCGCCGAAGGTATCAATCAGTGGGATGCGATTGTCGGTGCCACGGTACGGCGCTTCCGGCCAATCGTGCTGACCGCCCTGGCCTCGGTGCTGGCGATGATTCCGTTGTCGCGCAGCGTGTTCTTCGGGCCGATGGCGGTAGCCATCATGGGCGGCCTGGTGGTGGCCACGGCGCTGACCCTGCTGTTCCTGCCGGCGCTGTACGCTGCCTGGTTCCGGGTCAAGCCGGCCAAGGCGTAACGAGCGTGGGGTGTGGCGCGCAGCGCCGCCCCCCGCCACCGCGCAACAGCCACAAAAAAGCCCGCATCCATGGATGCGGGCTTTTTTGTTTTAGCGCGCTACCCAGAGGTAGCGGCCAAGGGCTTAGGCAGCGAAGTTTTTCGCCACGAAGTCCCAGTTAACCAGGTTCCAGAACGCTTCTACATACTTAGGACGCATGTTGCGGTAGTCGATGTAGTAGGCGTGTTCCCATACGTCGCAAGTCAGCAGCGGGGTGTCGCCGCTGGTCAGCGGGCAGCCGGCGCCGATGGTGCTGGCCAGGGCCAGGGAACCGTCAGCCTTCTTCACCAGCCAGCCCCAGCCGGAGCCGAAGGTGCCGATGGAGGTCTTGCTGAACTCTTCCTTGAACTTGTCGAACGAACCGAAGGCCGCGTTGATGGCATCGGCCAGCGCGCCAGTCGGTTGGCCGCCGGCGTTAGGGGCTAGGCAGTTCCAGTAGAAGGTGTGGTTCCAGATCTGTGCGGCGTTGTTGAAGATGCCGCCGGTCGAGGTCTTGATGATCTCTTCCAGGCTCTTGCCTTCGAACTCAGTGCCCGGCACCAGGTTGTTCAGGTTAACCACGTAAGCGTTGTGGTGCTTGTCGTGGTGGAATTCCAGGGTCTCGGCGGACAGGTGCGGCTCGAG
>RCMZ01000394.1_pt1 | contig 40842 bp, 34 predicted proteins | sample 2041141 | NCBI WGS metagenome assembly RCMZ01 (sample SAMN09708263, study PRJNA481090) | Wastewater metagenome, whole genome shotgun sequencing project. | biome: sewage; isolation source: Davis station wastewater (DW) | place: Antarctica: Davis Station | collected 2010-03-01 | reverse complement strand
CGGGCGGTGGACGATGGCGCGGGCGATGCCGACGCGCTGTTGCTGGCCGGTGGACAGGTCGCCGGGGTAGAGGTCGGTCTTGTCCGACAGCGCCACGCGCTCCAGGGCCGAATCCACGCGCTTGGTGATTTCCGCCTTGGACAGGCCCAGGATCTGCAACGGCAGGGCAATGTTGTTGAACACCGTGCGGTCGAACAGCAGTTGATGGTTTTGGAACACCACGCCTATCTGCCGACGCAGGTAAGGAATTTGCGCATTGCTGATGGTCGCCAGGTCCTGGCCGGCCAGCAGCAGCTTGCCGGTGGTGGGGCGCTCCATCGCCAGCAGCAGGCGCAGCAGCGTGCTTTTGCCCGCGCCGGAATGGCCGGTGACAAACAAGAATTCGCCCCGACGTACTCGAAAGCTCAGCTCATGCAAGCCGACGTGGCCGTTCGGATAGCGTTTACCGACCTGTTCGAATCGAATCATGAGCGCTCCCGCTCGGCAAACAGTGCCTGGACAAAGGGTTCGGCTTCAAAGGTGCGCAAATCGTCGATGCCTTCGCCCACGCCTATGTAGCGGATCGGCAGGCCGAACTGCTTGGCCAGGGCGAAAATCACCCCGCCCTTGGCGGTGCCGTCGAGCTTAGTCAGGGCCAGGCCGGTCAGTTGCACGGTCTGGTGGAATTGCTTGGCCTGGCTGATGGCGTTCTGGCCAGTGCCGGCGTCCAGCACCAGCAGCACTTCGTGGGGCGCATCGGCGTCCAGCTTGCCCATCACCCGGCGCACTTTCTTCAGCTCTTCCATCAGGTTGTCTTTGGTGTGCAGGCGCCCGGCGGTGTCGGCGATCAGCACGTCGATGCCGCGGGCCTTGGCGGCCTGCACGGCGTCGAAGATCACCGAGGCCGAATCGGCGCCCGTGTGCTGGGCGATCACCGGGATCTTGTTGCGCTCCCCCCACACCTGCAATTGCTCCACGGCCGCAGCGCGGAAGGTATCGCCGGCGGCCAGCATGACTTTCTTGCCTTCAAGTTGCAGTTTCTTCGCCAACTTGCCGATGGTGGTGGTTTTGCCGGCGCCGTTGACGCCCACCACCAGAATCACGAAGGGCTTGGTCTGCGCGCTGATGACCAGCGGTTGCTCGACCGGTTTGAGCATGTTCGCCAACTCGCCTTGCAGCGACTTGTACAGCGCGTCGGCATCGGCCAACTGCTTGCGGGCGACCTTCTGGGTCAGGCTCTGGATAATCACCGAAGTGGCTTCGACACCCACGTCTGCGGTCAGCAGGCGGGTTTCGATGTCGTCGAGCAGTTCGTCGTCGATCAGCTTCTTGCCCAGAAACAGGCTCGCCATGCCTTCGCCGATGCTGGCGCTGGTTTTCGACAGGCCTTGCTTGAGGCGGGCGAAGAAGCCGACCTTGTTCTCTTGCACCGCAACCGGTGCAGGCTCGCTGACAACGGGCAGCGATTCAACGATAGGTTCCACCGGGGTTGGCGCGGGCGCAACGGCCAACGCAGCGATGACCGGCTCCGGCTCGTGCGGGATCTCGACGACGGGCTCTGGCGCAGGCACGTGCTCGGCCACCGGCAGTTGCTCCACCGCTTGCTGGGTGGCGGTCGGGGCGGGAATCGGCGGCGTGATGTGCGGGGCGCAGTCGTCCGGGACCAGCGCCACCGGCTCTTCAGCCACTGGCAGGGTCAACCAGGGCTTGTGTTCGGCAACGGGGGCGGCCTCAGCCAGTGGCACGGGCTCGGCTACCGGTTGCAGCACCGGTTCGGCCAGCGGCAACACCACCGGCGCCGGGGCCTCGACGGCTGGCGTAGGCTCGGCAATCGGTTCAGGAGCGGGTTGCGGTTGCTCGCTGACGGCTTCCTGCTGCTTTTTGCGCAGCCATCCGAACAAGCCTTTCTTCTCGCCAGCCGCGGCTGGGGTCTTTTTGTCGTCGTTGGAACCAAACATGGAGGACGGCTATCTCAAGGTGGCGACGCGCCATTGGTGGCGCCCCGGCAAATAACTATTGGATGCGAAACAGACTACGATTAACCGAGCTTGTTCACGCGCAAGATGTTGTCAAAACGCCCAAGGCATCCGAAAGAGCGCTTCTACACTGAACTGGAACGGCAAAATCGGCGAAAAAACGCAGTTTAGCTGATAAAACCAGGCTTTTTGCCGCTAACCCATGCAACCTTCTCAAGCACACTCTGATTCATCAGAGGCCTGATAGGCGTGGCCGCCAGTAAAACGGATCAGTATCCTAGGGCGTGTCATGCGTCATTACCAGTACCGCTCAAGAATGATGGCATGCCCAACCTCCTCGTCCGCTGCCCCGACCATCACGCGGGCAGCCCAACAGGTTAAAAAACGAATGAATGCTCTAGCCCGCCGCGCCGCAGGCCTGCTGCTCAGCACAGTTTGCCTGCCCTTTGCAGCCCTGGCTGCCGACCCGCAACCGACCCACGAATTCACCCTCGATAACGGCCTCAAAGTGGTCGTGCGCGAAGACCATCGCGCGCCGGTGGTGGTGTCCCAGGTCTGGTACAAGGTTGGCTCCAGCTACGAAACCCCGGGCCAGACCGGCCTGTCCCATGCCCTGGAACACATGATGTTCAAGGGCAGCAACAAAGTCGGCCCCGGCGAAGCCTCGTTGATCCTGCGCGACCTCGGCGCCGAGGAAAACGCCTTCACCAGCGACGATTACACCGCGTACTACCAGGTACTGGCGCGCGATCGCCTGCCCGTGGCCTTCGAGCTTGAAGCCGACCGCATGGCCAGCCTGCGCCTGCCACCGGAGGAGTTCAGCAAGGAGATCGAAGTCATCAAGGAAGAGCGCCGCCTGCGCACCGATGACAAGCCGATGTCCAAGGCCTACGAGCGCTTCAAGGCCCTGGCTTACCCGGCCAGCGGCTACCACACGCCCACCATTGGCTGGATGGCCGACCTGGACCGCATGAGCGTGCAGGAGCTGCGTCACTGGTACGAAACCTGGTACACGCCCAACAACGCCACCCTGGTGGTGGTCGGGGATGTCACCCCGGACGAGGTCAAGACCCTGGCCCAGCGCTATTTCGGCCCGATCCCCAAGCGTGACCTGCCATCGGCGAAAATCCCCCTGGAACTGGCCGAACCCGGCGAGCGCCAGATCACCCTGCATGTGCAGACCCAACTGCCGAGCCTGATGCTGGGTTTCAACGTACCCAGCCTGGCCACCACCGACGACAAGCGCTCGGTTCACGCCCTGCGCCTGATCTCGGCGCTGCTCGACGGCGGTTACAGCGCACGCATCCCGAGCCAGCTCGAACGCGGCGAAGAAGTGGTGTCCGGTGGCTCCTCGAACTACGACGCCTACACCCGCGGCGACAGCCTGTTCATGCTCACCGCCACGCCCAATACCCAGAAGCAAAAAACCCTGGCCCAGGCCGACGCGGGCCTGTGGCGCCTGCTTGAACAACTGAAAACCACCCCGCCCACCGCCGAAGAACTGGAGCGTGTGCGCGCCCAGGTTATCGCCGGGCTGGTCTACGAGCGCGACTCGATCACCAGCCAAGCCACCGCCATCGGCCAACTGGAAACCGTCGGCCTGTCGTGGAGGCTGATGGACACCGAATTGGCCGAGCTGCAAAGCGTGACCCCGGACGACATCCAGAAAGCCGCCCGCACCTACTTCACTCGCGAACGTCTCAGCGTTGCGCATGTACTGCCCGAGGAGACTACCCATGAGTGAGCGTAAATCCCCTGCCAAGGCTCTGATCGTACTGGTGGCCGTGGTGCTGCTCGGCGCGGCCGGCTTCTATTACCTCAACCGCGCGGGCGACACCGTCGCCAGCCCCGCGCTGGACAAGGCCCAAACCACCAAGACCCTGCAATCGCTGGCCGAACTGGATGGCAAGGCGCCAAGCCGGCGCAGCTTGAACGTGCAAGCCTGGAACACCACCGAAGGCGCCCGGGTGCTGTTCGTCGAGGCCCGTGAGTTGCCGATGTTCGACCTGCGCTTGATCTTCGCCGCCGGCAGCAGCCAGGACGGCGCGACACCCGGCGTGGCCATGCTGACCAACGCCATGCTCAACGAAGGTGTGGCGGGCAAGGACGTCGGTGCGATTGCCGAAGGCTTCGAGGGCCTGGGCGCGGATTTCGGCAACGGTTCTTATAAGGACATGGCCGTCGCCTCCCTGCGCAGCCTAAGTGCCAGCGACAAACGCGAACCGGCCCTGGCGCTGTTCGCCGAAGTCGTCGGCAAGCCGACCTTCCCCGCCGATGCCCTGGCACGCATCAAGAACCAGGTGCTGGCCGGCTTCGAGTACCAGAAGCAGAACCCCGGCAAACTGGCGAGCCTGGAACTGATGAGCCGCCTCTACGGCGACCACCCTTACGCCCACCCCAGCGAAGGCACGGAGCAAAGCATCCCGCCCATCAGCCTGGCGCAGTTGCAAGCGTTCCACGAGAAAGCCTACGCGGCCGGCAACGTGGTGATTGCCCTGGTGGGCGACTTGTCCCGCAGCGACGCCGAAGCCATCGCCGCCCAGGTGTCCGCTGCCCTGCCTAAAGGTCCGGCCCTGGCGAAAATCCCGGAACCGGTGCAGCCCAAGGCCAGCATTGGCCATATCGAATACCCGTCCAAACAGACTCACCTGCTGCTCGCCCAACTGGGCATCGACCGCGCCGACCCGGATTACGCGGCCCTGTCCCTGGGCAACCAGATCCTGGGCGGCGGCGGGTTCGGCACGCGCCTGATGACCGAAGTGCGGGAAAAACGCGGCCTGACCTACGGCGTCTACTCCGGTTTCAGCCCGATGCAGGCCCGCGGCCCGTTCAACATCAACCTGCAGACCCGCGCCGAAATGAGCGAAGGCACCCTCAAACTGGTGCAGGACGTACTGGCCGACTACCTGAAAACCGGCCCCACCCAGAAAGAACTCGACGACGCCAAGCGTGAGCTGGCGGGCAGCTTCCCGCTGTCCACCGCCAGCAACGCCGACATCGTCAGCCAGTTGGGCGCCATGGGGTTCTACAACTTGCCGTTGAGCTATCTGGAAGACTTCATGCAACAATCCCAGGCCCTGACCGTCGAGCAGGTCAAAACGGCGCTCAACAAACACCTGAGCGCCGACAAAATGGTGATCGTCACCGCCGGCCCGACCGTTGCACAGAAGCCGTTACCGGCCCCTACTGATAAACCTGCCGAGCAGCCGCTCGGGGTTCCGGAGCATTAATGGCCCGTCCCACCAAGAAACCCGTCCACAACGTCCATAACGGCGTGAACCAACTGCGCATCATCGGCGGCGAATGGCGCAGCCGTCGCTTGAGCTTTCCCGACGCCCCGGGCCTGCGCCCAACGCCGGACCGCGTGCGCGAAACGCTGTTCAACTGGCTCGCCCCTTACGTGGCCGGGGCCAAGGTGTTGGACCCGTTCGCCGGCAGCGGCGCGCTGTTCCTAGAAGCCCTGTCCCGTGGCGCGGCCATGGGCCAGGCGCTCGATAGCAGCAACATCGCCGTCTCCAGCCTGCGCGAGCACCTGGGCACCCTGCGTTGCAGCGTCGGCCAGGTGCAGACCGCCGACGCTCTGCGCTACCTGGAAACCCAGCCCGCCATCGCCTTCGACCTGGTGTTCCTCGACCCGCCGTTCAACCAGAACCTGCTGCCCGCCACCTGCGCCCTGCTCGAAGAGCGCCAGTGGCTGGCGGACGAAGCCTGGGTCTACACCGAAAGCGAAGCGCCACCGTCGAGCCTGGGCCTGCCGGGCAACTGGCGCCTGCATCGCGAACAGAAGTCCGGGCGCGTCTACTACGCCTTGTGGCAACGTATGGCGCAGGCGGTCGGCTGACCGACCGTGTAACAAGGTGCGCAGCCACACTGCGCACCGCTGCTACGAGACCCTCCGTGCCGACACCGCCGAACCACTTCACGCCCGCCCTGGGCCTGCGCAACCCGCACCTGCAAACCCTGTGGGGGCCGCTGTGGCGCAAAACCGTCCATTTAGAACGCCAGCGCGAACGCCTGTGGCTTGAGGATGGCGACTTCCTCGACCTCGACTGGCACGGCCCCCACGAACTGGAAACCCCACTGGTACTGGTGCTGCACGGCCTCACCGGGTCGTCGAACTCGCCTTATGTCGCCGGCCTGCAACAGGCCCTTGCCGCCCAGGGCTGGGCCAGCGTGGCGCTGAACTGGCGTGGGTGTTCGGGGGAGCCCAACCTGCTAGCGCGCAGCTACCATTCCGGCGCCAGCGAAGACCTCGCCGCGGTGATCCGCCACTTACGGGCCAAGCGCCCCAGCGCGCCGCTGCACGGAGTCGGTTACTCCCTGGGCGGCAATGTGCTGCTCAAACACTTGGGGGAAACCGGCGAGGACAGCGGCTTGCAGAGCGCGGTGGCGGTGTCGGTGCCGTTTCGCCTCGACCAATGCGCCGACCGCATCGGCCAGGGCTTTTCGCGGGTCTACCAGGCCCATTTCATGCGCGAAATGCTCGCCTACATCAAAAACAAGCAGCGCCAGTTCCAGCACGACGGCCGCCACGAAGGCCTGGCCACCCTGCAAGGGCTCGGCTCGCTGAGCAACCTGCGTACCTTTTGGGACTTCGATGGCCGCGTCACCGCGCCGCTGCACGGCTACCGCGATGCCGACGACTACTATCGGCGCGCCTCCAGCCGCTACTTCCTCGCTACCATCACCACGCCGACCCTGATGATCCAAGCCGCCGACGACCCGTTCGTGTTCCCCCACAGCCTGCCCGACGCCAGCGAACTGGCACCCGGCACGCAATGGGAGCTACACGCGCACGGCGGCCATGTGGGGTTCGTTGACGGCACCCTGCGCCGCCCCGGCTACTACCTGGAGCGGCGCATACCGCAATGGCTGGCGCAGGGGGCGGGGCAATAAACGAGGAAGGGGCTGTGCGGCCCGGCCGGCTCCCACAGGGGCCGGTGGTGTACGGCCGTCAAGCGCCCTTGGCGACTTCCCGTGCAGGGTCGGTGATCCACTCACTCCACGAGCCGGCATACAACTGCGCCAGCGGATAGCCCGCCAGGCACAGGGCGAAGAGGTTGTGGCACGCCGTCACGCCGGAACCGCAATAGGCCACCAGTTCGCTCACTGGCCGCTCGCCCAGGTGGGCGGCGAAGCGCTGCTGGAGGGCCTGCGCACTGAGGAAGCGGCCATCGCTGCCCAGGTTGTCGGTGAACACCGCGCAGTGGGCACCGGGAATGTGCCCGGCCACCGGGTCGATGGGCTCCACTTCACCGCGAAAACGCGCCTCGGCGCGGGCATCGAGCAAGGTCAAGGCCGGGTCGCCGAGGCGTTGTTGCAGTTGCTCGGCACTGAGCAGCAGGCTGTTGTCCGGCGTACCGGCGAAGTTGCCAACGCCCTGGCGCGGCGCGTCGAGGCTCAAGGGCAGGCCGGCCGCGTGCCAGGCCTTGAGGCCGCCATCGAGGATAAACACCCCGTCGCGCTTGCCCAGCCAGGCCAACAGCCACCAGGCGCGGGCGGCGAAAGCTCCGGGGCCGTCGTCGTACAGCACGATGTCGCTGTCGTCATTCACGCCCCAGGCTTGCAGGCGCTCCACCAGGGCCTGCGGCTCGGGCAACGGGTGGCGCCCGGTCACGCCTTTGCTCACCCGGCCACTGAGGTCGCGCTCCAGGTCCGCGAACGAAGCCCCGGCGATATGCCCTTGGGCATAGCTGCGCTGGCCGTAGTCGAGGTCATCCAGGGCAAAGCGGCAATCGAGAAGCACCAGGTTCGGCTGGTCTTTCTTGCCGTCCAGGTCTTGCGGGCTGATGAGTTGCGCAATCGGCATAACAGGCTCCCGTGAGTTAAGGCTCAGGCCATCCTACAGTTCTTCCAGCGCCTGCCCCAGCGGCACGTAGTACTCCTCAAAAAGCGCGTCCACCGCGTCCCGCGCCTGCTCGGTGACGAAACCGGCCTCCAGCACCAGCACCTGATAAACCCCGCGCTTGATCGCTTCTTCGCTCAGGTGCGTGGAGTTTTCCCGGGTGGTGCACAAAAACCGCACCCAGGACGTGAGGATGATCCAGGCGTTGAGGGTCAGGGACTCGATCTGCACCTTGTCCATCGCCAGGATGCCGGCGGCGACAAAGCCTTCGTAGATGGCGCGACCCTGGATCAGGCAACGCTGGGAGAAACGCCGGTAGCGCATGGCCAGGTCCGCGTCGCTGTCGAGCAAATGCTCCAGGTCGCGGTGCAGGAAGCGGTAGCGCCACATCGCCGCCAACAGAGCCTGCAAGTAGAAGCGCTTGTCTTCGACCGTCGCCGCGCGGCCCTGGGGCGGGCGCAGGAAGCTGTCCACCAGGCTTTCGTACTCGCTGAACAGCACGGCGATAATCGCCTGCTTGTTGGGGAAGTGGTAATAGAGGTTGCCCGGGGAAATTTCCATGTGGGCGGCGATGTGGTTGGTGCTGACGCTGCGCTCGCCCTGCTGGTTGAACAGCTCCAGGCTATTCTGGACGATGCGCTCGCTGGTTTTTATGCGTGGGGCCATGGGCAAGGGCTTTAATTCAGAGTGCGTTGGCGAGCATCTTAGGGCCTAACCGCTTGTGGATAAATCAAAGTGACGCACAGTTCGGCCTTGACCTTTTAGAGTATAAGCTCTAGAAAATGCACAACTCGAATAAAACGGACGCCGCCATGCCTGCTGAAATCGCCTACCTGCAAGACGCCCAAGCCCAGCGCGACGAACTGCTCAAGCTTTTCCACGCCCAGCGCCAGGCCTACGCCGCCCATCCCATGCCCCCTGCGGCGCAGCGTCAGCAATGGCTCAAGGCCCTGGGCGATGTACTGAACAGCGAACGCCAGGCTTTGATCGCCGCCATCAGCGAGGATTTCAGCAACCGCAGCGCCGACGAAACCCTGCTCGCCGAGCTGATGCCCAGCCTACACGGCATCCATTACGCCAGCCGCCACCTCAAAGCGTGGATGAAACCGTCGCGGCGCAAGGTCGGCCTGGCCTTTCAGCCCGCGTCGGCCAAAGTGGTCTATCAGCCCCTGGGGGTGGTGGGTGTGATCGTGCCGTGGAACTACCCGTTGTACCTGGCCATTGGCCCGCTGGTTGGCGCCCTCGCCGCCGGTAACCGGGTGATGCTCAAGCTCAGCGAGGCCACCCCGGCCACCGGGCAACTGCTCAAAACCCTGCTGGCGCGGGTGTTCCCCCAAGACCTGGTGTGCGTGGTATTGGGCGAGGCCGAGGTGGGCATGGCCTTCTCGCGGCTGCCGTTTGACCACTTGCTGTTCACCGGCGCCACCAGCATCGGCAAGCACGTAATGCGCGCCGCCGCCGAGAACCTCACCCCGGTGACCCTGGAGCTGGGCGGCAAGTCGCCGGCCATCGTCTCCAGCGACGTGCCGCTCAAGGACGCCGCCGAGCGCATCGCCTTCGGCAAAACCCTCAATGCCGGGCAAACCTGCGTCGCCCCGGACTACGTGCTGGTGCCGCAAGAGCGCGTCGGTTCCTTCGTCGAGGCCTACCGCCAGGCTGTGTGCGGGTTTTACCCCACGCTTGTGGATAACCCGGACTACACGGCAATCATCAACGATCGCCAACTCAACCGGCTTAACGGCTACATCAGCGACGCCACGAGCAAGGGCGCGCTGTTGGTTCCGCTGTTCGAGCAGAACCAGGGCCGGCGTTTGGGCCACAGCGTGCTGCTCAACGTCAACGATGAAATGACGGTGATGCAGGACGAAATCTTCGGCCCGCTGCTGCCGATCGTGCCCTACAGCGGCCTCGACCAGGCGTTTGCCTACATCAACCAGCGGCCGCGCCCTCTGGCGCTGTACTACTTCGGCTACGACAAGGCCGAGCAGCAACGCGTGCTGCAGGAAACCCACTCCGGCGGCGTGTGCCTGAACGACACCCTGCTGCACGTGGCCCAGGACGACCTGCCCTTCGGCGGCATCGGCCCCTCGGGCATGGGCCAGTACCACGGCCATGAAGGCTTCCTGACCTTCAGCAAGGCCAAGGGCGTGCTGGTCAAGCAACGCCTGAACGCGGCGCGGCTGATCTACCCGCCCTATGGCACGGCCATCCAGAAGCTGATCCACAAACTGTTCATCCGCTAACGCGCCCCACTGCCGGTTAAAACAATAATGAATCCATGCCTGCCCGAGCCCGCCGCACTGTCGCGGCGCGGCCTTTTGACGTTCAGCCTGGGCGCCAGCGCCTTCCTCGCCACCGCTGGCCTGGGCGCCAGCCTGAGCGGTTGTTCGGCCAGCCAACCGGCCAGCGGTTTTCTCGCCTTGCGCAGCGCCGACCTGCCCTTTGTGCGGGCGGTGATGCCGGTGATGCTCGACGGCGCCGTGGCCGCCGACGCCCTCCCCGCTGCGCTGGAGGGCGCCCTGCAAAGCCTGGACCGCAACCTGGCCTACCTCTCGCCAGAAATGCTCAAGCTGACCCGGCAACTGTTTGACGTGCTCGCCATGGCGGTCACCCGCGGCCCCCTGACCGGCATCTGGGGCGCGTGGGAAAACGCCAGCGGCGACGACATCCGCCACTTCCTCCAGCGCTGGGAAAACAGCAGCCTGAGCCTGCTGCGCATGGGCCACAGCTCCCTGCTGCAACTGGTGATGATGGCCTGGTACAGCCGCGCCGAGGCCTGGGCCCACTGCGGCTACCCGGGGCCGCCGCGGGTGTGAGGCGCTGTGACTGACAACCCAAGGGATGCCCCCGTGGGAGCGAACCTGCCCCAACCTCAACAATAAGAAAGAGACCCCTGATGCCCGTACCCGATCCGTTTCGCGATGGCATGGCCCGCGGCTGGAAAACCCATGACGGCTCCACCCTCACCCAAGACCTGACGCTTGAAGCCGACGTGGCCATCATCGGCAGCGGCGCGGGCGGTGGCACCACGGCCGAAATCCTCAGCGCCGCCGGCTATAAAGTGCTGTTGATCGAAGAAGGCCCGCTCAAGACCAGCAGCGATTTCAAAATGCTCGAAGACGCCGCCTACGCCAGCCTTTATCAGGAAGGCATCGGCCGTTTGAGCAAGGACGGCGCCATCACCATCCTCCAGGGCCGTGCCGTGGGCGGCACCACGCTGATTAACTGGACCTCCAGTTTCCGCACACCGGCGCCGACCCTGGAACACTGGGCCCGCGAACACAACGTCAAAGGCCATGGCGTGGCCGAGATGGCGCCCTGGTTCGAGAAAATGGAACAGCGCCTGGGGGTCGCCCCGTGGCGGGTGCCACCCAATGCCAACAACGAAGTCATCAAAAAAGGCTGCGAACAACTGGGCTACAGCTGGCAGGTGATCCCGCGCAATGTGCGCGGTTGCTGGAACCTGGGCTATTGCGGCATGGGCTGCCCGACCAACGCCAAGCAATCGATGCTGGTCACCACCATCCCTGCCACGCTGGAAAGCGGCGGCGAGTTGCTGTACCTGGCCCGCGCCGAAAAGCTGTTGATCGACGGCGAGCGCGTGACCGGCCTGGAATGCGTGGCCATGGACGAGCGCTGCGTGGCGCCCACCGGGCAGCGCATCCGCGTCAAGGCGCGTCACTACGTACTGGCCGGCGGCGGCATCAACAGCCCGGCGCTGCTGTTGCGCTCAGGCGCGCCAGACCCTCACGCACGCCTGGGCAAGCGCACCTTTCTGCACTTGGTGAACATGTCCGCCGGGCATTTCGACGAGGTCATCAACCCGTTCTATGGCGCGCCGCAGTCGATCTACTCCGACCACTTCCAATGGCAAAACGGCACCACCGGGCCCATGTCCTACAAGCTCGAAGTGCCGCCCCTGCACCCGGCGCTGGCCGCCACCCTGTTCGGCGGTTTTGGCAGCGACAACGCCCTGCGCATGGCCCAACTGCCCAACACCCACGCCATGCTGGCGCTGATGCGCGACGGCTTTCACCCCGACAGCCCCGGCGGCCACGTGGAGCTGCGCGGCGATGGCACGCCGGTGCTCGACTACCCCGTCTCGGCCTACGCCTGGGATGGCCTGCGCCGGGCCTTCCACAGCATGGCCGAGATCCAGTTCGCCGGCGGCGCCAAAGCGGTGATGCCGCTGCACAACGATGCCCGCTACGTGAAAACCCTGGGCGAGGCCCGCGCCATGATCGACGGCCTGGACCTGGCGCTGTACCGCACGCGCCTGGGCAGCGCCCACGTGATGGGCGGTTGTGCCATGGGCGAAGCGGTGCAAAGCGCGGTGTGCGACAGCCTGGGGCGCCATCATCAGTTGGCTAACCTGTCGATCCACGACGGCTCGCTGTTCCCCACCAGCATCGGCGCCAACCCGCAATTGTCGGTCTATGGCCTGACCGCACAACTGGCCAGCGCCCTCGCCGAGCGGCTGAAAAACCCGTGAAAACCAGGATTATTCGCCGCGTCTATAGTGCTTTGTTCGCAAAAAGTCGGCTTGGCCCACCGGGATTGCTGCGCTACCATCCGACTCCCCAACGGACTCCCGCCAGGACGACGCGATGAACCGAGTGTTGTACCCAGGTACCTTCGACCCTATTACCAAGGGCCATGGCGATCTGGTCGAACGCGCCTCGCGCCTGTTCGACCACGTGATTATCGCCGTGGCTGCCAGCCCCAAGAAAAACCCGCTGTTCCCCCTGGAACAACGCGTGGAGCTGGCCCGCGAGGTCACCAAGCATCTACCCAATGTCGAAGTCGTCGGCTTCTCCACCCTGTTGGCGCACTTTGCCAAGGAGCAGAACGCCAATGTGTTCCTGCGTGGCCTGCGCGCCGTGTCGGATTTCGAGTACGAGTTCCAACTGGCCAACATGAACCGCCAATTGGCGCCGGACGTGGAAAGCCTGTTCCTCACGCCGTCGGAGCGCTATTCGTTCATTTCCTCGACCCTGGTGCGGGAAATCGCGGCCCTGGGCGGCGATATCACCAAGTTCGTCCACCCGGCGGTGGCCGAGGCCCTGACCGAACGCTTCAAGAAATAACCGCCCTCCATCGCGCCCGCGTGCACTGCGCCCATCAATACGGCACAATTGCGCGCATTCGTTTTTAGCTGCCTGGGCTGTCCGCCCAGGCTGGAGTGCCCCATGTCCCTTATCATCACCGACGATTGCATAAACTGCGACGTCTGCGAGCCCGAGTGCCCCAACGCCGCCATTTCCCAAGGCGAAGAGATCTACGTGATCGACCCCAACCTGTGCACCCAATGCGTCGGCCACTACGACGAACCGCAGTGCCAGCAAGTCTGCCCGGTCGATTGCATCCCGCTGGATGAAGCCCACCCGGAAACCGAAGAACAGCTGATGGCCAAGTACCGGGTGATTACCGGTAAGGCTTGAGAGGTGTGGGGGCTGGCAGGGCACTATCGTCGGATCGCCGCCCGGGCCAGGCCCGTTCCCACAAGGTTAAAAGGTGCCCCGTGGGAGCGAGCCTGCTCGCGATGAGGCCCTCAGCCCAGGCTCAGCGCTGGCACTTCAAGCAAAACACACTCGCCCGCTGCCCCAGCTTGACCTCGCGCAACTCACTCCCGCACACCTTGCACGCCTCATAGGCGCGGCCGTACACGAACAGTTCCTGCTGGAAGTAACCGGGTTGGCCGTCGCCGCCGATGAAGTCGCGCAACGTGGTGCCACCGCGCTCGATGGCGGCGGCGAGGATGCGTTTGATCTCCACCGCCAAGCGCAAATAGCGCGCCCGGGAAATGCCCCCGGCCGCACGCCGTGGGTCAATGCCGGCGGCGAACAGCGCTTCGGTCGCGTAGATATTGCCCACGCCCACCACCACCGCGTTGTCCATGATGAACGGCTTGACCGCCATCGAGCGGCCCCGGGACAGCTTGAACAGCCGATCGCCGTCGAACAGCTCGGTCAACGGTTCCGGCCCCAGGCGCGCCAGCAATTCGTGGTTCAGCGGGTCGAGGCTCCACAGCATCGCGCCGAACCGCCGCGGGTCGGTGTAACGCAGCGCCAGGCCGGATTCGAGTTCGATGTCCACATGCTCGTGCTTGGCCGCCAACGACCCGGCCTCCACCAGCCGCAGGTTGCCGGACATGCCCAAATGGCTAATCAGCGTGCCCACTTCGGCATTTATCAGCAGGTACTTGGCGCGCCGCTCCACCAGCACGATGCGCTGCCCGGACAGGCGCACATCGAGGTCTTCGGGGATCGGCCAGCGCAAGCGTCGCTCGCGCACGATCACGCGGCTGACGCGCTGGCCTTCCAGGTGCGGCGCAATCCCGCGCCGGGTGGTTTCGACTTCAGGTAGTTCCGGCATGCTCGCCCCAGGGTTGAGAAATCAGTGTGCGCCCAACTCGCGGATGGTCTGCTTGAGGTTCTCGAAGTCGTAATCCGAAAGCCCCACGTAGTCCAGCACCAACGGGCCGATGCTGTTCCACTCATGGTCATCGACCTGATTACCCAGCACCCGGTACGAGGCGCAGATGTGCTCGGCCATTTTCAGGATCGACAGCAGGTTCTTCAGTTGGCTGTTGCGCGAAGACTCGTCGCTGAAAATGGCCAGGGCATTGTGGTGGTTGGCGATGGCGTTGCTGACGTGGTCTGGCAGGCGCCAGGATTTTGCCGTGTAGTAACCGACCACCGCATGGTTGGTGTTGAACGCGCGGTTCTCGGTGTCCACCACCCGGCAATCGGCGCCGGCAGCGGCGTAGGCCTGTTCCAGCACGTTCATGTAGTGGGGGAAGCGCTTGAGCATCAGCGGCACGCCGCAATCGTGGAACAGGCCCAGGGCGTAGGCTTCGTCCACCGCTTGGGAGCCGATGCGCTTGGCCAGGGTCAACGAAGTCATGGCCACGTCCTGGGCGGTGTCCCAGAAGCGGTTGAGGGTGACGATGGTGTCGTCGTTCATCTCACCCTTGATCGACTGCGCGTTAATCAGGTTGATGATCGAACGGCTGCCCAACAGGTTCACCGCCCGCTGGATCGAGGCAATCTTGTTGCTCAGCCCGTAATAGGGCGAATTGACGATCTTGAGCAACGCCCCGGACAGGCCTGGGTCCTGGGAGATCAGCCGCGCGATCACTTCCAGGTCCGGGTCGGGCATGTATTGCTCCATCTGCAAATCCACCATGATTTGCGGCTGGGGCGGCACACTGATGCCTTGCAGGGCCTGCTGGATCTGTTCGGCTGATAGCTCTTGGGACATAAGTACTCACTCCGGTCTAGGCGGCGATTCTACCCCTTATAAAGAGTCGGCCGACACCGCAAAACCCAACACGGATCCAGATTCAAGGGCGCACTGGCGCCGCCATTGCCAGCGCAACAGGCTATACTCCCGCTCTTTTTTCCGGAGCGACGTCATGTCCCTGCCCAGCCTGCGCCTTAAAGCCAATGCCGACCGTCGCCTGCGCAACGGCCACTTGTGGGTCTACAGCAACGAAATCGATGTGGCCGCCACCCCACTGCACGGCTTCAAGGCCGGCGATCAGGCCATCCTCGAAGCCGCCGGCGGCAAGGCCCTGGGCATCGTGGCCATGAGCCCGAACAACTTGATCTGCGCGCGTCTGCTGTCGCGCGACATCAAGTTGCCCCTGGACAAATCCCTGCTGGTGCACCGCCTCAACGTCGCGCTGTCGCTGCGCGAGCGCCTGTTCGACAAGCCGTTCTACCGCCTCGTCTATGGCGACTCCGACCTGCTGCCAGGCCTGGTGGTCGATCGCTTCGGCGACATTCTGGTGGTGCAGATCGCCTCCGCCACCATGGAAGCCCATAAAGACGACGTGATCGCCGCCCTGACCCAAGTGCTCAAGCCCAGCGGCATCCTGTTCAAGAACGACTCCGCCGCCCGCGACGCCGAAGGCCTGAACCGCTATGTCGAAACCGTGTTCGGCCTCGTGCCGGAATGGGTCGCCCTGGAAGAAAACGGCGTGAAATTCGAAGCCCCCGTGCTTCAAGGCCAGAAAACCGGTTGGTTCTACGACCACCGCATGAACCGCGCACGCCTGGCGCCCTACGCCAAGGGCAAACGCGTGCTGGACCTGTATAGCTACATCGGCGGCTGGGGCGTGCAAGCCGCCGCGTTCGGCGCCAGCGAAGTGTTCTGCGTCGATGCCTCGGCCTTCGCCCTCGACGGCGTGGAGCGCAACGCCGCCCTGAATGGCTTTGCGGAAAAAATGACCTGTATTGAAGGCGACGTCTTTGAAGCCCTGAAAGAACTCAAGGCCAGCGAAGAGCGTTTCGACGTGATCGTCGCCGACCCGCCCGCCTTCATCAAACGCAAGAAAGACATGGGCGCCTACCGCCGCCTCAACGAGCAAGCCATGCGCCTGCTCAGCAAGGACGGCATCCTGGTCAGCGCCTCGTGCTCCATGCACCTGCCCGAAGACGACCTGCAAAATATCCTGCTGACCAGCGCCCGCCACCTGGACCGCAACATCCAGATGCTCGAACGCGGCGGCCAAGGGCCGGACCACCCCGTTCACCCGGCCATCGCCGAAACCCGCTACATCAAGAGCATCACCTGCCGACTGCTGCCTAACAGCTGAGTCCCGGCCATCATGAAGGGCCGCACGGCCCTTCATGACTTTCAACGCATTTCCCGCCAACTAAAAAATAAACTAACCAACTCCGCTCCACAGCCCACTCTCGCTCTTGTGTGCACCCTATCGCGACCCACAACTCAAAGTAAAAATTAAACAAACTCAGCACCCTAGAAGTTCCACAAGACGGATCCTACGCCATTCATGGAACAACCCTACCCGCCAACTACTTCATCTTTAAATAATTAACCGTTACTATTTGTTCGTCACTCGGAAGTGACAACATAAAAAAACACAACACTCAAACAACATACATCAAAGGAGTTACACCCATGAAAACCATCATTATGGAAGCAACCAAACTCGCCAACCTGTCTGCCATGGTTCCGGCGAAAGCCCGCTAAACCCTGCTGTTAACCGCTAGATGAGGCTGGGGAATGCCGGCGCCCCAGCCTCATCGCCCACGCTTGCAGGGCCAACATCGCCATGTATATAAATCCGAGTTTCTTTGTTCTTGCCCGACCTCCCTGCCTGGTTATATGGGACTACAAGCGCCATACACAATTTGAACTAGACCCCGACTATTCCGCCCGCCTTACCCAACTTATAGCTACGCCTGAACAACTTGATCCGTGCAACAGCATGGATGCGCAATTTCTCGCCGCCGGCCTCTTCACACCCATTCAACAAGTTCCCACACCCTGGGGCTGGGATGAACTTTCCAAGATATTCCACATCGGCACAAAGAATATTCCCTGCGAATATATGCCACAGGATATCAATGAGTGGTCGCAGCATTATCTGGCGCATTGCAAAGAAGTCATGGCCGCTGCGCCGCCCCCGCCGCGCTGCACCTTTGACGGGCCCGAGCTGATCCCCCTGCCCGACCCTGCGCTGTCGGTGGCCCGGGCCGCCGGGCTGGCCACCACCCTGATTCAGCGCAAAACCTGCCGCTCCTTCACCCCGCGCGCGGTCAGCCTGGTGGACGTGGGCACCCTGCTGTACCTGACGCTCGGCTATTTGCACGAACGCGCCGACGACGATGACCCGGCCATTGCCGAGGGCTTCGCGGCACGGCGCAGCAGCCCCTCCGGTGGCGGCTTGAACGCCTGCGACGGCTACCTGTATGTGCGCAATGTCAGCGGCCTCGCCCCGGGGGTGTACTTCTACCACCCCGACCGCCATGCCCTGCAACTGGTCGCGCCGTTGCTTGACGCGCCGCTGGGCCAGTTACTGGCCGGCCAGCATTTCATCAACCCGCTGCCGGTGGGCCTGTTCATTACCTGCCGCTTCGACAAGCTGTGGTGGAAGTACGAACACTCGCGCGCCTATCGCATGGCCTACGTCGAGGCCGGGCACCTGTCCCAGACCTTCCAGTTGCTCGCCACCGCTCTGGGCCTGAACACCTGGCTCACCGGCGCCCTGAGCGACGCCCAGGTCGAAGCCCAGCTTGGCCTGCAAGAAGCCTCGGCCGAACAGGCGCTGTTTTTCGTCGGCTGCGGCCACGGTGACGGCCAGGCCCAATGCCCGGAACTGCGTGCGTTGATCGCCGCCCAGGACGCCCCATGACCGCCTCCAGCGCCGCCCAACACCGTTTCACCCTGGCCGACTGGGACCGCAAGGCCTCGGTGCGCAGCAAACCCGACTGCTTCGAGCTACCCGCCGACCTCGACCGGCAACTGCTCACCCAGGACTGGTTTCCGCCCGCGTTCCTGCCGTACCTGGCGCACCCGCTGATCCAGGGCCTGGGCCGCGCCACCCAGCAGCGTTTGGCGGCCAATCACTTGGTGTATTTCCTCGACTACACCACCCTGCTGGAACACAAAATCGTCAACCGCGCCGTCGAAACCCTGGTCCACGGCGACCTGGCCATGGCCGTGCCCCGGCCGATGCGCACCGCGGCCCTGCAGCTGTACACCGACGAGGGCTACCACGCGCTGTTTTCCGACACCCTGGCCGCGCAGATCGCCCACTGGTACGGCATCGACAACCGCCACCGCGTGCCCCGGCGCATCCGCCACCTGCTGGCGCTGGTGCAGCGCACCGCGCCGCAACAGGTGCCGCTGGCCTGGTTTTTCATCGGTTTCGTCTCCGAAACCATCATCGCCAAGGAGCTGCTGGCCATCACCCGCGACAGCCTGATCCCGTGCGTCTACCACATGCTGCGCGAACACCTGGAAGACGAGGCGCGGCACAGCCGCTACTTCTGCGAGGTGTTCGGCTACACCTGGGAGGCGCTGGCGGCGGCGCGGCAACCGGCGGCGGCGGACCTGCTGCTGGCGATCATTCAGGTGTTCGCGCAGATCGATGGCCAGTGGCTGCACGAAAGCTTCGCCAGCGCCGGCATCGACCCGGCCACCCGCACGCAGGTGATCGAGCCGCTGCTCCAGCCCCAGGCCTGGGCACAGCGGGCGCGGGCCAATGCCACCACCACCCTGGCGACGATGAAGAAGTACGGTTTCTTCGAGCCTGCCTACAACCGCCAGTTGTTCGTCGACGCAGGGCTGATCGATGGCTAGGGCGAGCAAGGGTGCAGCGGTGGCGCTGTTGCTGGCCATGGTGTTGCTCGGGGTTTTCCCCATCGACGTGCTGCTGCCGTCCTTCCCGGCGCTGTCCGCCCATTTCGCCACCCCCGCGGCGGATATCGCGTTTTCCATCAGCCTGTTCGCCATCGGCATCGCCCTGTCCCAACTGCTGCTCGGGCCGTTGTCCGACGTGATCGGGCGCAAGGGCTTGTTGCTGGCGGGCATGGCCGTGGCGATGCTGGGCGCGGCGGGGTGCGCGCTGGCCAGCGACTACCGCTGGTTTCTTGCCTCTCGCCTGCTCCAAGCCCTGGGCTGCGGCTGCTTCGTACTGTCCCAGGCGCTGGTCCAGGACTTGTTCCAGGGCCGCGAACGGGAGCGTTTGCGCATCCTAATGACCACCGCCACCGGGGTGTTCATCTCGCTGTCTCCCCTGGCCGGCACGCTGCTGCAGGGCGCGGTGGGCTGGCGCGGCAGCTTTTATCTGTTTATCGGCCTCGCGGCGCTGGTGTGGCTCAAGGCCTGGGTGTTCCTGCCCGCCGCGCCGCGCCGCGCCGAGGGGCCACGGCAGAACATCCTCCAGGCCTACCGCCGCCTGGGCGGGCGCTTCGACTTCTTCGCGTACTGGCTGATAAGCGCCATCGCGTTTGCCTGCCACTTTTCCTTCATCGTCATCTCGCCGCTGATTTTCATGGAGCAGTTGGGCCTGTCGGCTTACCAATTTGCCCTGACCCTGCTGCTGTACGGCGCCGCTTACCTGGTCGGCGGCGTGGTCGCCGGGGCGCTGAGTGCGCGGGTCAGCGCCCACGGGCAGATTGTCGGCGGGCTGAGCCTGATCCTGCTTGCGGGGCTGCTGATGCTGGCCCTCACCGGGTGGTGGGGCGTAAGCACCCTGACCATCCTGCTGCCGATGCTGGTGTGCACCGCCGGCACCACCCTCACCCGGCCCGCCGCCACGTCCCGGGCCATGGACGTGTTCCCCCAGCAGGCCGGCGCCTCGGCCTCGGCGGGCAGTGTGCTGATTTTCATCATCGGCGGGCTGCTCAGCGCCCTGATTAACCTGGCCAGCGGCAGCCACCTGGCCTGGACACTGGCCGCGTGCCTGATGCTGTCGGGCGCCCTGGGCCTGGCGCTCAATGCGCAGCTGCGGCGGGGCCTGGCCCGCACCGGCCAAGCGGGCGCCTGACACTCGGCGCGGCGCGCCATTCCTTCCTGGCGCCAGCGGTGTAGAATCGGCGCATTCATCGCCAGTCATCCCCGGCGGGTTTATGAGCTCAAGGCCCAGGCACACGGCGATCCCGTAACGCTGGCGGCAGCATCCGGGCACACGGCCATTTCTGTGTGTTCCAGACGTCAATAGAAGCTCACTTCCCTTTTGATACCTGATTAACCGCCCGGAGTGTTCCATGCCTGCTTACCGCTCGAAAACATCCACCCACGGCCGCAACATGGCCGGCGCCCGCGCACTGTGGCGCGCCACGGGGATGAAAGATGACGACTTCAAGAAGCCGATCATCGCCGTCGCCAACTCTTTCACCCAGTTCGTTCCCGGCCACGTCCACCTCAAGGACATGGGCCAACTGGTCGCCCGCGAAATCGAACGCGCCGGCGGCGTGGCCAAGGAATTCAACACCATCGCCGTCGATGACGGCATCGCCATGGGCCACGACGGCATGCTCTATTCGCTGCCCAGCCGCGAGATCATCGCCGACTCCGTCGAATACATGGTCAACGCCCACTGCGCCGACGCCATCGTGTGCATCTCCAACTGCGACAAGATCACCCCCGGCATGCTGATGGCCGCCCTGCGCCTGAACATCCCGGTGATCTTCGTCTCCGGCGGCCCAATGGAAGCGGGCAAGACCAAACTGGCCAGCCATGGCCTGGACCTGGTCGATGCCATGGTGATCGCCGCCGACGACACGGCCTCTGACGAGAAGGTCGCCGAGTACGAGCGCAGCGCCTGCCCGACCTGCGGTTCGTGCTCCGGCATGTTCACCGCCAACTCCATGAACTGCCTCACCGAAGCCCTGGGCCTGGCCCTGCCGGGCAACGGCTCGACCCTGGCCACCCACAGCGACCGCGAACAGCTGTTCCTGCAGGCCGGGCGCACCATCGTCGACCTGTGCCGCCAGTACTACATCGAAGAAGACGAGTCGGTGCTGCCGCGCAACATCGCCAACTTCAAGGCGTTCGAGAACGCCATGACCCTCGACATCGCCATGGGCGGTTCGACCAACACCATCCTGCACCTGCTGGCCGCCGCCCAGGAGGCCGAGATCGACTTCAACCTCAAGGACATCGACCGCCTCTCGCGCCACGTGCCGCAGCTGTGCAAGGTCGCGCCGAACATCCAGAAGTACCACATGGAAGACGTGCACCGCGCCGGCGGCATCTTCTCCATCCTCGGCTCCCTGGCCCGTGGCGGCCTGCTGCACACCGACCTGCCGACCGTGCACAGCAAGACCATGGCCGACGCCATCGCCAAATGGGACATCACCCAGACCAGCGATGAAGCCGTGCACCACTTCTTCAAGGCCGGCCCGGCGGGCATCCCGACCCAGACCGCGTTCAGCCAGTCCACCCGTTGGCCGAGCCTGGACGACGACCGTGAAAACGGCTGCATCCGCAGCGTCGAGCACGCCTACTCCCAGGAAGGTGGCCTCGCCGTGCTCTACGGCAACATCGCCCTGGACGGCTGCGTGGTGAAAACCGCGGGCGTGGACGAGTCGATCCATGTGTTCGAGGGCAACGCGAAAATCTTTGAAAGCCAGGACAGCGCCGTGCGCGGCATCCTCGCCGACGAAGTGCAGGCCGGTGACATCGTCATCATCCGCTACGAAGGGCCCAAGGGCGGCCCGGGCATGCAAGAAATGCTCTACCCAACCTCGTACCTCAAGTCCAAGGGCCTGGGTAAAGCCTGTGCGCTGCTCACCGACGGGCGCTTCTCCGGCGGCACCTCGGGCCTGTCCATCGGCCACGCCTCGCCGGAAGCCGCCGCGGGCGGCGCCATCGGCCTGGTGCGGGACGGCGATAAAGTGCTGATCGACATCCCCAACCGCTCGATCAACCTGCTCGTCAGCGATCAAGAGCTGGCGGCGCGCCGCGTCGAGCAGGACAACAAAGGCTGGAAACCGGTGGAAGTGCGCCCGCGCAAAGTCACCACCGCCCTCAAGGCCTATGCCCTGCTGGCCACCAGCGCCGACAAAGGCGCGGTGCGCAACAAGGCCATGCTCGACGGCCTCTGATCCACGCCCATAAAAATGCCCCGCCACATGCGGGGCATTTTTTTGCCTGCTACCTCAGCGTCAGGGTAGGCGTTCGCCCAGTTGCCCGCGCAGGAAGCGGTACAGCCCTTCGGCGCTTTGCCGGTAGCCGTCGGCGGTGAGGTGCACCAGGTCGCCACGGGCCATTTCCCGGGCCTGCCAGTTGCGGATCGAGCAATCGCCGCCCATGAACGCCTGCCAGTCCCAATACAACGCGCCGCTTTGCCGGGCGACGGTTTTCTGGATCTGGATGACTTGGCGCAGGCTGTGGGGCTGGGCGGCGGCGCAGGCCTGGGCGCGGCGGTGCTTGATCGAATCCGGGGCGCCCACCAACAAGATCACGGCTTTGGGCAAGGTTCGCCGCAGTTCGGCGATTTTGCCCTGCAATTGGCGCTCGTACAGCCCCAAGTCCAGCTCATCGTCGAAGGCCTCGTTGGTGCCGTAGGCCAATACCACCAGGTCTGGGCGCAGGGCCTTGAGGGTGTCGAGCCAACCGGCCTGCCACTTGTCCAGCACGTCCAGGCGCGCGCCGTTGATACCCAGGGCCGAATAGGTCACGCCGGCGTTTTTCTGCCCCTGAATATTCCAGCCGCCCAACGCCAGGCCCTGGGGCTGGGCGATGCTCAGTTCCACCGGCAAGGCGATGTTGTTGAACACCGGGCTGAACCGCCACTGCCCGCCCGTGGCCGCCAGCATGCGGCTGACCTGGGTCGCGCCGTCGCGGGCCTTGAGGCTGTTATTGGCCTGCGCCTGGTACAGCGCCGACACCCGATAACGCTGCCCGCTAGGCTGGCGCTCGGCAATCCGCACCTGCGCGCCCGCCACCTGGGGCAACGCCAGGTAGCCGCCCAACGGGAACTGCGCGCTTTGCTGGTTGCGCGCCGACACCAGCGCCCATTGGCGCTTGGCCGTGGTCAGGATGACCCGCTCGTAGCGGGTGCCGGGCACGGGGGTGGCGGCGACGAAGCCGATACCGCCATCGCCGTACTGGGCCTGGAGCAAACGGCGCATCTCGCCGCTGAACAGGTCGGCGGCGGTGTGCGAGTCGCCCAGTTGCACGACGCTGATGGGGCTGCGGTTGGCGCTCTTGAAGCGTGCCGTCAGCGCCGCCAGGTTCGGCACGGCGGCGTTATAGGTGACGGCTTTTTTGACGGCCGGCGCCGGGGTGGCCTGCACCGCGTCCACGGGGGCGCAACTGCTCAGCAAGGCAAAGCTCATCAGTAGCGCGATCACGCCCGGCAGGTGCCGCATGTCTAGTGTTCCGTCAATTGTTCACTGGGGAAGTTGATCCGCGACAGCACCTGCGCAGAGATCAGTTTTTGGCCAGTGATGGTGAAGTGAATGCCATCGTCGACACGGGTCTTGAGTTGCTTGCCGCCCTTGTCCGTCAGGTAGTAGGAAAACTGCGCACTGGTATAACCCAGCACTTCGTTGGCCGAGACGTAATGCTGGCCGTAGTGTTCGACGCGGTTCTTATACAGGTCGCTGAGGTACGCCATGGCATCCGACAGCTTGGTTTTTTGCATGTTCGGCGGGCCGACCCAAATCACTTGCACATTCTGCGCCTGGGCCACGTCGAGGATGGCATCGATGCGCTGGCGGTAAAGGTTTTCCCAATCCGGCGTTTTGAAGCGCAGGAACGGCTTGCCCTTGCCCTGGGGCATGTCCCACGGGTCGTTGGGGCCGAGGAAAACCACCATCAGGCGAATGCGCGGGTTGGCTTGCAGGGTGCTTTGCACCGTTTTCGGCCAGTTGAAAAAACTCGGGTACGCCAGCCCCGTACTCTGGCGGCTGAGGTTGACGCTCTTGAGGTTGTAGCGTTTGCGCAGGGTGTTGGCCATGTGCGGCGCCACGCCTTGCATCAGCGAGTCGCCGACAAAAAACACCTCGTCTCCGCTGTTGAGAGACGCCATCAGCGGCGTGCTGGTGACCCGGGGCATGGTCGCTGCGGCAACGGTGGGCGGCGCAGCCACCGGCACTCGCCGCGGGGCAGGTGCAACCGGGGCGGGTTTCACCACGGCGGGGGTGGCCCCCAGGGTTTTGGCCACGGGCGGTGCAACCACGGGCGCTACCGCGATCGCGGGGGCCACGTCGTTTTGCGGCGCCGCTTCGGCCTCGGCCACTGCCTGGAATTGGCCGTGGCTGCTCAAGCTCTCGACAAACGCCACCCGCGCCGCGCCCAGCGCCTCGCTCAGATAAGCCCCGGTGCGCCATGCCGTGCTTTGGCCCAAGCCGGGAAGTTCGCAGCCGTCGTGGTACTTCTGCTGGCAATACTGGCGCACCGAATCCTGGTTCAACCACAACAACAGCGCACTGCTCAGCAGCATGGCGTACAGCACCCGTGCGGCACCGGCCTGGTGGCGCAACAATGGCGACGGTTCAGAAACTGGCATAGATAAACCCCGGCACGCCCGACGGCGAAGCAAAAATCACCAAGCAGATAAACAGTGCCAAGGGCACGGGATACACCAGCCACGGCAGGCGCGTGCCAGCATCGAACAGGCGTTGCAGCCCCGCGACGAGGCGCGGGTAGAACGCCACGCCCAACAGGCACGCCAGCAGGCTCGCGCCGGTATTGGCCAGCCCCGCCGCCGACATCGTGCCCAGGCCCGCGAGCATATCCAGGGCATCATCGAAGGTGGCGCAGCGGAAGAAAATCCAGGCAAAGGCCACGTAGTGGAAGGTCAACAGGCGCGCCAGCAGGTCCGGGCAGCGCGGCAAACGCGGGCTGCACAGCTTGTACAGCGCCAGCCCCACACCGTGGAGCGCACCCCAGATCAGGAAATTGGCGCTGGCACCGTGCCACAAACCGGAAATCAGCATCGCCAGCAGCATGTTCATGTTGCCGCGCCACACCCCACGGCGGTTGCCGCCCAAGGGGATGTACACGTAGTCGCGGATAAAGGTGGAGAGGCTGATGTGCCAGCGCCCCCAAAATTCTTTGAGGTTGCGCGCCGCGTAGGGGAAGTTGAAGTTCTCGGGTAGGCGAAAACCCAACAGCAGCGCGATGCCAGTCACCAGGTTGGTGTAGCCGCTGAAATTGAAATAGATCAGGAACGAATAGCCGTACACGCTGCGCAAAATCTGCTCGCCCGAATAGCCCACCGGCGTCTCGAACACCGGGTCCACCCATTCGTTGGCCAGCCACGAACTCAAGAAGAACAGCTTGACCACCGCCATGGCGATCAGGCCCAAGGCCCGTTGCGGCTCCAATACCTGGCGGATGCCCTCGGGGCGGATTTGCGGCAATAAATGGCTGGCGCGGTTGACCGGGCCGGCGATCAGGCTGGGGAAAAACGCCAGGTACAGCGCCAGGTCGAACGGCGAGCCGGGCTTGAGTTCCCCCCGGTTGATCGACACCAGGTAACTGACCGAGTGAAAGGTATAGAACGACAGCCCAATGGGCAGCAGCACTTGCAGCAGCGGCAGGGCCACATCCAGCCCCAGGCTCAGCAACACGCCCTGCACGGAACTGGTGAAAAAATCCTGGTACTTGAACAGGTAAAAACAGCCCAGCACCAGCAACAGCAGCAACGCCCAGGTAATGCGCTGGGCAGGAAAACGCTGGCTGAACAGGCCCAGGGCATACACCAGCACGGTGTAGCCCAGCAGCACGTAAAGGAAGTCGAGGCTGAAACTGGCGAGGATCGCGTAGCTAGCGGCCAGCAACAGCGCGTTTTGCAGGCGCGGGCTCCAGCACAGGCTCCAGTAGAAGGCGAAAAACAGGATGAAACACAGGCCGAATTCGATCGAAAGATAGCTCACAACGTAGTCCGTTACGTAAAGGCAAAACAACAACGCCACCGGCCGCGACAGGCCGCGGGGTGGCGTAAAAAGGGCGCGCGATTATGGCAGAAGGCCTGCACTGCTCACAAGGTAAAAGGCCGAGCTAGAGCCGTCGGAGTATACGACCGGGGATGTAGGCCAAGCCCACAAACGCCCCCACTGTGGGAGCAACTGTCTTGCCCCCGCCATCGCGAGCAGGCGCGCTCCTACAAAGGAAAAAGCAAATCCCACCCACACTGTGGGAGCGGCCCCTGCCCGCGATGAGGCCAGAACCGGCAGCGCATGATTAGCCAGCAAGCCCCGTGCTTACAAAATGTCTTCAGGTTTGACGATCACCCAGTTCTTGTCCGCCGTGACCGGCAGCCCTTCCTGGGCTTGGGCGGCGGCGTGCTTGGTCATCATGGCGTTGATCTGCGCACGGTATTTGTCTTTGCGGTCGATCCACAGGTGGATGCCGCCCTTGGCCACGTCAACGCCGTGAAACAGCATGTAGCCATCACTGGTCGGGGTGTCGCCGCCCACCAGCACCGGTTTTTTCCATTCGTCGATGTAAGTCAGGATCGCCGCGTGCTTGCCCGCCATCCAGGTCGCCGGGGTCCACAGGTAAGGCGTGAGTTCCAGGCCGAGGTTGGCTTTTTCGTCGTACTTACCGGCACTGATCTGCTTGCGCGCAGTGGTCAGTTCGCCGCTTTTGCGATCTTTTAGCAGCAAACTCACACCGATCACGTTCTGCGGTTTGACGTTGTAGCCGTACTTGGGGTCGGAGGCGACCATGCGCACCAGCTCTTCGGAAGCCGCGGTCATTACATAGACCTCGATGCCGTTCTCCATCAAGCGGTTATACAACTCGACCTGGCCGGGGAAGATTTGCGGCGGCTTGACCTCCATCGTCTTCACCACGTCGCCCTCGTAATAGCTGACCGGCACCGGTTTACCGGCGGCCATCAACTCATCGACATAACCCTTGAGTTCCTTGAGGGTGAAGCCGGAAAACACCTGCGCCACCCAGGGGTAGCACACCATGTCGTCCACTTCGCAGAGGCGGTAGTAGTAGCTGAACAGGCTTTCCTTGTGCTCAGCGGTGTCTTTGAAGGGCATCAGTTTCAGGGACGGGTCCAGGCTTTCGCGGGTAATCAGGCCCTTGTTCTCCATGAACGGCAGCAAGGATTCTTCCAGGTCATAGCGGTAGCTGGTGTTGTCCATGTCGAACACCGCGTAGTTACCTTTGTTGGCATTGGCCGCGATCATGGCGTTCAACTGCCTGGCCTGCTCTGCGGGCCAGTGCTGCAACTCGGTGGCCAGCACCTGGCCGGCGAGGCCCAGGCACAGCGCGGCAGCGATCAATCTCGAAGCGAGTTTCATGGCGGGTTCTCCCTGAATGGAAGCGTTGGACGCTAGCAAATCCCCATCACCGCGCCGCTCTGCCCACGACCGCTTGCGTCGTAATTGCGCCACCGGCATGCGCATCTGCGCCACAGCCTTATTCCAAAAACGACGGTCACCATTCCATCTCGGTATTAATTCATTATTTTTCAAGCTGTTAGGCTTGCCGGTTCGCAATCGCAGCGCTACGCGATTGGCACTCGTTTATGTCCGGAGTCTCAATGAATCTGCCGCTGATCCTCAATCTGCTGGTATTCCTCGCCCTGTTGCTGGGCCTGGCCCAAACCCGCCACACCACGTGGAGCCTGGCCAAGAAAGTCCTGCTGGCCCTGGTGCTGGGCGTGGCGTTCGGCGTGGCCCTGCACACGATTTACGGCGCCGATAGCCCGGTGCTCAAAGCCTCCCTCGGCTGGTTCGACCTGGTGGGCAACGGTTACGTGCAATTGCTGCAAATGATCGTGATTCCGCTGGTATTTGCTTCGATTCTCAGCGCCGTGGCCCGCCTGCACAACGCCTCGTCCCTGGGCAAAATCAGCTTCCTGACCATCGGTACCCTGCTGTTCACCACCGCCATCGCGGCGTTGATCGGCATCGCCCTGACCAACCTGTTCGGCCTCACCGCCCAAGGGCTGGTGGCCGGCACCCAGGAACTGGCGCGCCTGCAAACCATCCAGAGCGACTACGCCGGTAAGGTTGCCGACCTGAATGTGCCGCAGTTGCTGTTGTCGTTTATCCCGCAGAACCCCTTCGCCGACCTGGCCCGCGCCAAGCCTACCTCCATCATCAGCGTGGTGATTTTCGCCGCGTTCCTGGGTGTGGCGGCGCTGCAACTGCTCAAGGACGATGTGGAAAAAGGCCAGAAAGTCATCAACGCCATCGACACCCTGCAAGCCTGGGTGATGCGCCTGGTGCGCCTGGTGATGAAGCTGACGCCCTACGGCGTGCTGGCCCTGATGACCAAGGTGGTGGCCGGTTCCAACCTGCAAGACATCATCAAGCTCGGCAGTTTTGTCGTGGTGTCCTACATCGGCCTGGGCCTGATGTTCGTGGTCCATGGCCTGCTGGTGGCGCTGGCCGGGATCAACCCACTGCGTTTCTTCCGCAAGGTCTGGCCAGTGCTGACCTTCGCCTTCACCAGCCGCTCCAGCGCCGCGAGCATTCCGTTGAGCATCGAGGCGCAAACCCGGCGCCTGGGTATTCCGCAGTCGATCGCCAGTTTCGCCGCGTCCTTTGGTGCAACCATCGGCCAGAACGGTTGCGCCGGGTTGTACCCGGCCATGCTGGCGGTGATGGTGGCCCCGACCGTGGGCATCAACCCCCTGGACCCACTTTGGATCGCGACGCTGGTGGCGATTGTCACGTTGAGTTCGGCGGGCGTGGCGGGCGTGGGTGGCGGTGCAACCTTCGCCGCGCTGATCGTGCTACCGGCCATGGGCTTGCCGGTGGCGCTGGTGGCGCTGCTGATTTCCGTAGAGCCGTTGATCGACATGGGCCGCACAGCCCTGAACGTCAGCGGTTCGATGACCGCCGGGGCGATCACCAGCCAGATCATGCAGCAGACCGATAAAGAACTGCTCAATGCCGATGAGCATGAGGAACTGGCGCACGCTTAGCGGCGCCTGTTACCCCTATTAACAGCATCGCGGGCGGGCCCGCTCCCACAGGTAACCGAGTTCCACTGTGAGAGCGCGCCCGCCCGCGATGCTGTTAGCCCTCAGTGGCGGTGCCACACCTCAAAGCTGTACGCCGGTTTGTCGCCCTCGGCGGCCACCGGGGTGTTACTGACCAGGGTCCACTGGCCCGGGTCGAATTCGGGGAACCACGCATCGCCCTCGGGGCTGAGCGCCACGCGGGTCAGGTACAAGCGGTCGGCATCGGCCAGGGCCTGGCTATAGAGCTGCGCGCCGCCAATCAACATCACTTCATCCACGCCCTGCTCCTGGGCCCAGGCTTGCGCGCGGGCCAGGGCGGCGTCCAACGAGGGGTAGACCTGCGCGCCTTCTAGCTGCAAACCCGGCTGGCGGCTGACCACGATGTTCAGGCGCCCGGGCAAGGGCCGGCCGAGGGAATCCCAGGTCTTGCGGCCCATGACGATGGGTTTGCCCAGCGTAGTGGCCTTGAAGTATTTGAAATCCCCCGGCAAGTGCCAGGGCATGCGGTTATCGACGCCGATCACGCGGTTCTGCGCGAGGGCCGCGATCAGGCTTAAGGGGAGAGTTTTTTTCATGGCGGCGAGGATAGCAGAGCCGTCTTACCCCGATAAGCGCCGCAGCGGTTATGCTCAGCGCTCATTTGAGCGACGGTATCGTGCGTGACTGAACTGACTCCCCTGCACCACCTCTGGCTGACGGAAACCGTGCGCTTGCGCGAAGAACACGCCGGCGCCCTGGACGACCAGGAAGCCAACCGCCTCGCCCGCGCCGCCGGCGGCGACCTGGCGAGCCGCATCCAGCACCGCGCCCTGACCCTGGCCACCCGCGATGGCCTGCGCGAAGCCTTGGGCCACTGGCTGCAAGGCGCACGCCTGGCGGTATGGCTGCTGGCCGTGCTGGCCATCATCAGCGGCGCGGGCCTGGCCTTCGCCGCACTGGGCGACGGCCAGCGCCCGGTCAATGTGTTTTGGGCTCTAGGCAGCCTGCTGGGGTTGAACCTGATCCTGCTGCTGGGCTGGGCCTTGGGCCTGGCGTTTGCCGGTGAACACAGCGCCAGCCTGGGGCGGCTGTGGTTGTGGCTCAGCGAAAAACTGGCCCGCGACGCCAAGGCCGCGCAACTGGCCCCCGCCCTGCTGCTGATGCTGCAACGGCGCAAACTCAACCGCTGGGCCGTGGGCACCCTGGTCAATGGCCTGTGGCTGCTGGCGATGCTCAGTGCGGTGGCGATCCTGCTGGTGCTGCTGACCACCCACCGCTACAGCTTCTTCTGGGAAAGCACCCTGCTGGGCGCCGATGCCTTTGTCGCCATGACCAACGCCCTCGCCGCCGCGCCACGGGCCATCGGTTTTGGCGTGCCGACCGTGGCCATGATCGAGGCCAGCACTCGCGATGTGTACAACACCGAACTGGTGCGGCAGATGTGGGCCACCTGGCTGGTGGGCGCGATGCTGATTTACGGCGTGCTGCCGCGCCTGCTGCTGATGCTGTTTTGCCGTTGGCGCTGGCGGCGCGGGCAAGCGGCCCTGGGCCTGGACCTCAACCTGCCCGGCTACGCCCAATTGCGTGAACGCCTGATGCCCAGCAGTGAACGCCTGGGAGTCAATGACGCCGCGCCAGCGCAGTTGCACCGCGTCGAAAGCGGTGCGGGTGTGCAGCACAGCGACGGCGCCCTGCTGGTGGCCATCGAACTGGACGACCAACACCCCTGGCCCCCGGCCCTGCCCAAGGGCGTGAAAGACGCTGGCATCCTCGACAGCCGCGAATCGCGCAACAAGCTGCTGGAACAACTGAGCCGCTTCCCGGCGGCGCGCCTGCTGATTGCCTGCGACCCACGGCGCTCGCCGGATCGCGGCAGCCTGGCACTGATCGCTGAACTGGCGCGCAGTGCAACCGCTACCCGCGTGTGGTTGCTCCAAGCGCCACCCGGCCAGGCCCTGGACGCCGAGCGCCTGGGCGACTGGCACAGCGCCCTGCGCCAACTGGAACTGCCGTTCGCCGATTGCGCCCCCATGAACTGGCTGGAGACAGGCCATGACTGAATCCGCCAAGCCGCTGAAACTGGCCGTGGTCGGCCACACCAACGTAGGCAAGACCTCCCTGCTGCGCACCCTGACCCGGGACGTGGGCTTTGGCGAGGTGTCCCACCGCCCCAGCACCACACGCCACGTCGAAGGGGCGCGGCTGTCGGTGGACGGCGAGCCGCTGCTGGAGCTCTACGACACCCCTGGCCTGGAAGACGCCATCGCCCTGCTCGACTACCTCGAACGCCTGGAGCAACCGGGCGAGCGCCTCGACGGCCCAGCGCGGCTGGCGCGTTTTCTCGACGCCAGCGAAGCGCGCCAGCGCTTTGAACAGGAAGCCAAGGTGCTGCGCCAACTGCTGGCCTCGGATGCCGGTTTGTACGTGATCGACGCCCGCGAGCCGGTGCTGGCCAAGTACCGCGACGAGTTGCAAGTGCTGGCCAGTTGCGGCAAACCGCTGCTGCCAGTACTCAACTTCGTCAGCAGCGCCAACCACCGAGAGCCGGATTGGCGCGAAGCCCTCGCACGCCTGGGGCTGCACGCCCTGGTGCGCTTTGACAGCGTCGCCCCGCCCGAGGATGGCGAAAGGCGCCTGTATGAAAGCCTGGCGCTGCTGCTGGAAAGCGCCCGCGGCCAACTCGAACGCCTGATCGCCGACCAACAAGCCCAGCGCCACGCCCGGCAACAGAGCGCGGCGCGATTGATCGCCGAACTGCTGATCGACTGCGCGGCATGCCGGCGCAGCGTCAGCACCGAGGCCGGCGAAGAACAGCAAGCCGTCAGCCAACTGCACACGGCCATTCGCCAGCGCGAACAACGCTGCGTCGAGGCCCTGCTCAAGCTCTATGGCTTCCGCCCCCAAGACGCCGATGCGGGCGACCTGCCGCTGCTGGATGGGCGCTGGGGCGACGACTTGTTCAACCCCGAAACCCTCAAGCAACTGGGGGTGCGCGTCGGCGGTGGGATCGCCGCAGGCGCTGCGGCCGGCGCCGGGGTGGATTTACTGGTGGGCGGCCTGACCCTCGGTGCCGCCGCCCTGGCCGGCGCTATCGCCGGCGGCGCCCTGCAAACCGCGCGCGGCTACGGCAGCCGCTTGCTGGGTAAGCTCAAGGGCCAACGGGAATTGACCATCGACGACAGCGTGCTGCGCCTGCTGGCCCTGCGCCAACGCCAGTTGCTGCAGGCCCTCAACTTGCGCGGGCACGCGGCGATGGACAGCATCAAGGTCGCCGCGCCCCAGGACAAAACCTGGCGTGAAGGCAAACTGCCCGCGGCCCTGACCCGCGCCCGCGCGCACCCGCAATGGTCGTCCCTCAACCCCGGCGCCCGCCTGAGCCAGGCCCAACGCCAGGAAGAGGTGGAGGCCTTGAGCCACGTCCTCAACGACCTCTAGCCGCAGGCCATACAAACGAAAACGCTCCCGGGGCGACGGATGGCCCCGGGAGCGCGGTTAACCCATCATTTACTTGGCTACGACTTTCTCGGACTTGCCGTCATAACGCTTGCGCCACTCGGCAAGGATCGCGTCGCGATTCTTCGAGGCCCAGGCAAAGTCATTCTTGATAAGGCGCTGCTCATAGTCGGCAGGCAACTCGGTCTGCGGCTTGGCGATGCCGGGCTGGGCGAGGACAGCGAAGTTCTCCTTGTACAACTCCATGGCCGCAGGGCTGGCGGAGAAGTCGGCGAGTTTTTTCGCTGCGGCCTCATGGGGCGTGCCCTTGATGACGGCGGTGGCTTCGATTTCCCAGCCCAGGCCTTCCTTGGGCAGCACGATATCCAGCGGCGCGCCCTGGCGCTTGAGCTGCACGGCGGGGTACTCGAAGGAAATGCCGATAGGGAACTCCCCCGCCGCCGCCAACTTGCACGGCTTGGAGCCGGAGTGCACGTATTGGCCGATGTTCTGGTGCAGGTCGTCCATGTACTGCCAGCCCTGCTTTTCACCGAAGGTTTGCAACCAGGCGCTGACATCGAGGAAACCGGTGCCGGACGACGCCGGGTTCGGCATAACGATCTTGCCCTTGTACTCAGGCTTGGTCAGGTCCTGCCAGCTCACTGGTTTGCTCAGGCCCTGTTTTTCGGCTTCGACGGTGTTAAAGCAAATGGTCGCGGCCCACACGTCCATGCCCACCCAGGCCGGCGGGTTGGCGGCGTCGCGGTAGTTGCCGCCGATTTTGTCCAAGTCGTGCGGGGCGTAGTTTTGCAGCATGCCCTGGGCATCGAGGATGGCCAGGCTCGACGCCGCCAGGCCCCACACCGCGTCAGCCTGAGGCCGGGCCTTTTCGGCCAGCAGCTTGGCGGTGATGATCCCGGTGGAATCACGCACCCATTTGATTTCCACGTCCGGGTTGGCCTGCTCGAAGGCCTGTTTGTAGGTCTTGAGTTGTTCGGCTTCCAGGGCGGTGTATACCGTCAACTCGGTTTTCGCCGCGAAGGCGTTCAGGCTGAAAGCGGTGAGAGCAGCAGCGGCCAGGGCCAGGGGCTTGAACATGAGCGTTTTCCTGTGTGAGTTAAGGGGCTGAATCATTGGCCGGGAGCGCTCTGGCGCCAGGCCTGGGAGCGGCGCAGCAAGCCGCGCGACGCCCAGGCCAGGAGCAGGGAAACGCTCGCCGAAGTGAACAGAATCAAGGTGGACATGGCCGCCGCGCCGCCGACGTTGCCGGCGTCGTCCATGTTCAGCACCGCCACGGCGGCGAGGATGGTGTCGGGGCTGTAGAGGAAAATCGCCGCCGACACGGTGGTCATGGCCGAGACGAACAGGTAGCGCACGATGTCCAGCAGGGCCGGCAGGCAAATCGGCACCGTGACCCGCACGTAGTGGCGATACAGCGGCGCCTTCAGCGACAGGGCGGCGGCCTCGAACTCCGCGTCGAGTTGGCGCAGGGCGGTGGTGGCGGTCATTTGCGCGGTGGTCAAATAGTGAGCAATGGTGCAGACCACTAGCAGGGTCATCGTCCCGTAGAACACATGCAGTGGGTTGCCGCTGAGGTTGAAGAAAAACACGTAGCCCAGGCCCAAGACCAAACCCGGCACCGCCATCGGTACGAAACTCAGCATGCGCAGCGTCAGGTTGAGGCCGCGCTGGCTGTGGGTTTTTTCCATCAGGTAGGCACCGGTGAAGATCAGCACGCTGCCGATCAGCGCCGTGCACAGGGCCATCTTCACGCTGTTGCCGTAGGCCAGCCAGCCGCCGCCCGCCGTGTCGTTGAACTGGTAGTGGTTGAGCGACAGCGACAGGTTGTACGGCCAGAACTTGACCAGCGACGAATACACCGCCATGCCAAACACCAGCAGCAACACCGCGCAGATCAACAGCACGATGGCCAGGTAGCAGCCATCGCGCAGCCGCGACGGCGCCGGGCTGAACACCTGGGCGCGGCCGCTCATGGCATCGCCGTGCTGGCGCCGCAGCCAGGCGTCCACGGCGAAACTGAACAGCGCCGGCAGCAACAGCACCATGCCGATCAACGCACCGCGGCCAAATTGCTGCTGGCCCACTACTGCCTTATAGGCTTCCAGGGCCAGCACTTGGTAGTCGCCGCCGACCACCACCGGCACGCCAAAGTCAGTGATGGTCAGGGTGAACACCAGGCAGAACGCAGCGAACACAGCTTGCCGGGTGGCCGGCCAGGTGATGCTACGAAACGCCTTGGCCGGGCTGGCGCCCATGCTGGAGGCGGCGTCGAACAAGCGCGCATCGGCCAAGGACAGCGCCGACAACAGAATCATCAGCGCATGGGGAAAGGTGTAGATCGCCTCGCCGAGGACGATGCCCCAGAAACCGTAGATGTTGTCCGACAGCAACCCACGCAACAGGCCCTGGTTGCCGAACAGGTAGACCAGGGCAATGCCCGGCAGCATCGAGGGCGCCATTAGCGGCAGCAGCGATAGGCCGCGCCACAAGCCTTTTGCCGGGATCAGGGTGCGCTGCAAGGCGTAGGCAAACAGGTAGGCCAAAGGTACGACAATGGCCGCGACACTCAGCGAAACTTTCAGGCTATTGCCCAGCAACCAGTGGAAGTTGTCGCTGGTCAGCAGCTCCCGCGCGGCCACCAAGCCTCCGCCCTGGCCGTCTTCGGCGCTGAAACCGCGCCAGAAGATAGCCAGCAGCGGCATCAGCACCGCCACGCTCAGCAGGCACAACAGCAGCAGTTTGCCGCCAATCACGAAGACCCGATCACCGAGTTCGGCGCGCGAAGCCTTGCGCACCTGCTTGTGCGCCAGCGCCAGGGTCATGGGTGTGCTCATCAGGCAAACACCTGCAGGCTGCGCGGCGGCAGGGCGACCATGATGTCCTGTGCGCCCAGGCGCGGCATGGCCTCGGGCGCCACTTCGGCGAGCAAGGCGTGGCCGGGCAAGTGGTTGAGTTCAAAACTCATGCGGCAGCGGTTACCCAAAAAGGTGATCTCGCGCACCTTGGCCGGGAACAGGTTTTCTTCGTGCACCAACGGGTTGACGCTGATCGCCTCGGGGCGGCAGAACAACCGCCCCGACGCTGCGCTGCCGGCATTGGCGGCCAGGCGCAGGCTCATGCCGCCCACCTGGGCGTGGCTCTGGCTGTGGCGCTGGAACGGTAGCCAGTTACCCTGGCCGACGAATTCGGCGACGAAAGGCGTGGCCGGGTGGTCGTAGATTTCCTGCGGGGTGGCGTATTGCTCGACCTTGCCGTGGTTCATCACGGCGATGCGGTCGGCCATCAACATGGCTTCGTCCTGGTTGTGGGTGACCATCAACGTGGTGATGCCCAGGCTGCGCTGCAATTGGCGCAATTCGGTGCACAAATGCTCGCGCACGCGGGCGTCGAGGGCCGACATCGGCTCGTCGAGCAGCAGCAACGAGGGTGCTGGCGCCAAGGCGCGGGCCAGGGCCACGCGCTGTTGCTGGCCGCCGGACAATTGGCCGGGGTACTTCTTTTCGCTGCCGGTCAGGCCCACCAGTTCCAGCATCTGTGCCACGCGCTTGCGCACCTCCTCCCGGCCGCTGCCGGCCAGGCCATAGGCGATGTTGGCTTCGACGCTGAGGTTGGGAAACAGGGCGTAGGACTGGAACAAAATCCCGTAGTCCCGCGCCTGCGGTGCCAGTCGGGAAACATCGCGATCACCCAGGTACAACTCGCCACGGTCCTGGCGCTCCAGGCCTGCGATGCAGCGTAGCAAGGTGGTCTTGCCACACCCGGATGGCCCGAGCAGGCACACCAACTCGCCGGCGGCGACGTCCAGCGACACGTTGTCCAGGGCGGTAAAGGCGCCGAAGCGTTTCTCGACACCGCGTACCTTCATCGGCGCACCGGGGTTGCTCAGGGGTGTTGCGATCGCGTGGTTCATGGATGGGCCTCATCAAGCAGATGCAGGCCATCCTAGGGAAGCAATGCGTAGGTCTTATGGCAGCGAGGCAAAAACTGCCGATAGTGGTATTGGGGGATTTGGGTAGGAGCGGGCTTAGCCTGCAACCGGCGCCATTTCCTGCGCCACGCCCAAAAATGCCGCCGGCAGCCGCGCGTTTTTGCGCTCTTTGAGGCAGTACAGGTACTCGGGCAACAGCGGTGCGTTTTCCAGGGTCAGCACCTTTAGCTGCGGGTCGTGGGGCACTTCCTGGCGGGCGATGATGCTGATGCCGATGTTGCGCAGCACCGCTTCGCGGATCGATTCGCGGCTGCCGATTTCCAGCAAGGGCCCGAAGGACACGCCCGCGCTCTTGAGCATGTGTTCGGTCAACTGCCGGGTGGTGGAGCCCGTTTCGCGCATCAGCAGCGTGTGCCCGTTCAGCGCACTGAGGGGGATGTGGTCGAACGCCGCCAACGGGTGGTTGCGGTGCACCGCCAGCACGAGAGGGTCCATGCCCAACACCCGGCGGATCAGGCGCGGGTCTTCCAGCAGTTGGGACGAGGCAGCGACGTCGACACGGTATTCCTCCAGGGCTTCAAGCACCTGCTGGGAATTGCCGATTTCCACCGACACCTCGACCTGGGGCAGGCGTTCGCGAAAGGTTTTCACCAGGTCGAGGATGTAATACGGCGCCGTCGCGGCAATGCGCAGGGAGCCCTGCACCTGCCCGGTGTTGCGCAGGAAGAACTCAATGTCAGCCTCCTGCTGCAACAGCATCTTGACCATCGGCAGCAACCGCGCGCCGTCGTCGCTCAGGCTCAGGCGCCGGCCGCCGCGGTAGAACAACTCCACGCCGTATTGGCTTTCCAGGTGCCGAATCTGGGTCGTCACCGTGGGCTGGCTCAGGGCCAGTTTTTTCGCCGCCTGGGTGATGCTACCCAGGCGGGCAACCATGTAAAACGCCTTTAGCTCGGCACTCAGCACTGCACGCTCGCTTCTTTATTTGCGCACCAGGCGCAAGCCATTGAACACCACCAACAGGGCCACGCCCATGTCGGCAAACACGGCCATCCACATGGTGGCCATCCCGAAGAAGGTTACCGCAAGAAAGATCGCCTTGATGACCAGCGCCAGGGCGATGTTTTGCTTGAGCACCGTGGACGTCTGGCGCGACAGGCGAATAAATGCGGGGATCTTGCGCAGATCGTCGTCCATTAGGGCGACATCGGCGGTTTCGATGGCGGTGTCGGTGCCGGCCGCGGCCATGGCGAAACCGATTTCGGAACGGGCCAGGGCCGGGGCGTCGTTGATGCCGTCGCCCACCATACCCACCCGATGGCCCTGGGCGTACAAGGCTTCGATGGCGCTGAGTTTGTCGGCCGGCAGCAGGTTGCCCTCGGCCCGGTCGATGCCCACTTGTGCGGCAATGGCTTGGGCGGTGTGGGGGTTGTCGCCGGTCAGCATGAGGGTCTTGATGCCCAGCTCATGCAGTTGCGCGATGGCTTCGCGGCTCGACTCCTTGACGGTGTCGGCCACCGCGAACAGGGCCAACGGGCCGCCCGAGTTGAGCAGCAGCACCACGGATTTGCCTTGTTTTTCCAGGGCGAACAAGCGCTCTTCCAACGCGGGGGAGCACAGGCCCAACTCCTCCACCAACCGGTGGTTGCCCAAGTGGTAGAGCTGGCCGCCGATTTCGCCGCTCACGCCGCGCCCGGCCAGGGCCGCAAAGTTATCCACCGTGTGCAGCGCGGTGTGGTTATCCACAGCCGCGTTGGCGATGGCCATCGACACCGGGTGGTCGGAGCGCGCCGCGAGGCTGGCGGCCAGGGCCACGGCTGTGCCTTCGGCCAAAGGGTCGAGCACCACGAAATCGGTCTGTACCGGTTTGCCGTGGGTGATGGTGCCGGTCTTGTCCAGGGCCAGGTAGTCGAGTTTGTAGCCGCCCTCCAGGTACACGCCGCCCTTGACCAGAATGCCTTTGCGCGCCGCCGCCGCGAGGCCGCTGACGATGGTCACGGGGGTGGAAATCACCAGTGCACACGGGCACGCCACCACCAGCAGGACCAACGCGCGGTAGATCCAGTCGAACCACGCCGCGCCCATGAACAGCGGCGGGATCAGGGCCACGCCCAGGGCGAAGAGGAACACCACCGGGGTGTAGATTTTCGCGAAGCTGTCGACGAAACGCTGGGTCGGCGCCCGCGCGCCCTGGGCCTGCTCCACGGCGTGAATGATGCGCGCCAGGGTGGAATGGTTGGCCGCGGCGGTGACGCGGTATTCCAGCGAGCCTGACTGGTTGATGGTGCCCGCGAAGACTTTGTCGCCGAGGGTTTTCTCCACAGGCAGGCTTTCGCCGGTAATCGGCGCCTGGTCGATGGTGGAGTTGCCGGCGGTTACTTCGCCGTCCAGGCCCACGCGTTCGCCGGGGCGAACCCGCACGATGGCGTCCAGTTCAACGCTTTTAACTTCCCGTTCGGCCCAGGTGCCGTCGGCCTGGCGCACGGTCGCGGTCTCCGGGGCCATTTGCATCAGGCCACTGATGGCGTTGCGCGCGCGGTCCAGGGACTTGGCTTCGATCAGCTCGGCCACGGTGAACAGGAACATCACCATCGCCGCTTCCGGCCACTGGCCGATCAGCACCGCGCCGGTCACGGCGATACTCATCAGCGCGTTGATGTTGAGGTTGAAGTTCTTGATGGCGATCCAGCCCTTTTTATAGGTGCCAAGGCCACCACTGAGGATCGACACCAGAGCCACCAGCGCAACGACGACCGTAGGCGCTGCGTCGGTGAAGTGGATAACCTCGGCAGCCAGTGCCATGACCCCAGATAGGGCCAACGGCCACCAAGGTTTTTTCGCCGGGGCGGCCGGCGGGTGTTCAGCCTCGACGCCTGCCTCGAACGGGTCGGCCTGCATGCCCAAGGACGCGATGGCGTCGATGATCGGCGTCGTGGACGGCAGATCGTGGGTCACGCTCAACACCCGGTTAATCAGGTTGAATTCCAGTTGCTGCACGCCGGCCATTTTGCCGAGCTTGTTCTGGATCAGCGTCTGCTCGGTGGGGCAGTCCATGGCTTCGATGCGGAACGTGCTCAGGCGCCCATTGGCGCTGACCGCAGCGGTGATTTTCACCACGGCGGGCGCGGCTTTGCTTGAACAGCAGGAATGGCCGTGGTCGTGTTTTTCTTCAGTTTTGTGTTTGTGGATATGCAGGGAATCGCTCATCGCGGTGCTTCCAAGAATGTGCCTGTTGCCAAGTAAAGACCCTATAGCCACTATAGGGTCAAGCACCCTTTTGGAGACGCACCTGATGAAAATCGGCGAACTGGCCAAACTGACCGACTGCCCGGTGGAAACCATCCGCTATTACGAGCGCGAAGGCTTGTTGCCACCACCCGCGCGCAGCGAAGGCAACTATCGGCTGTACACCCAGGCCCACAGCGAGCGCCTGACGTTTATCCGCAACTGCCGCACGCTGGACATGACCCTGGAAGAAATCCGCAGCCTGCTGGTCCTGCGCGACAGCCCGCAGGACCAGTGCGAGAACGTCAATGCCCTGGTGGACGAGCACATCCTCCACGTCAAGGCCCGCATCGATGGCCTGCTGGCCTTGCAGGTGCAATTGATCGACCTGCGCCAACGCTGCCACGAAGCGCCCGGCATCGAGCAATGCGGGATCTTGCAGCGCCTGGAAGTCAGTGGCTCGGTGGTGACCAGCGAGGGTGAGCCTTCACATGTGGGCAGAAGCCACGGGCATTGACGGCTCAGCCCACAGTTTTTGAGGGAGGGGGTCAGACCGCCATCGGTGCGGTCATCGGCGCGTGGTGCTGGTAGCCCTCCAGCGAGAAGTCGCCGGGTTCGACCTGCTCCAGCCACTCGGGCTGGTAGACGCCGGTCTTGGCGAACTCCGGTACGCGGTCGGCGATCACCAGGCGCGGCATCGGGAACGGCTCGCGGGTGAGCTGTTCGTTGAGCATGTCCAGGTGGTTTTCGTAGACGTGGGCATCGCCGATGAAATAGGTGAACCAGCGCGGCGTATAGCCGGTGAGGCGGCCGATCAGGCTCAGCAGCGCGGCGCCTTCGGTGAGGTTGAACGGCGTGCCCAATGGCTTCATGCGACACCTGTTCTGCACACTACGATTATAACTCTAGCCAATAACTAGATCTTCTCGGAGTGCAGGATTATATTTGCACATTACGACAAGAATAACAAGCACTTACCATCATTCAGTGCACATTCTCGTGTAGCCCTTGCCGACAGTGACGTTCAGAGATCCGGTCGCTATGACCAACGCCCGCTGGACGTGCCTGACGCCTCTGAATCTACCTATGTTGAATCGCCCCGGGTTTCCTAGACACTCTCCAGGCTCGCTGCGTAACGCTTTTCAAACTCTACCGGTGACAGCTGATTGTTGAAACTGTGGCGTCGTTTTGGGTTGTAAAACATCTCGATGTAATCGAACACATCATCCCGAGCATCCTGGCGTGTAGTGTA
>RCMZ01000171.1_pt1 | contig 40879 bp, 40 predicted proteins | sample 2041141 | NCBI WGS metagenome assembly RCMZ01 (sample SAMN09708263, study PRJNA481090) | Wastewater metagenome, whole genome shotgun sequencing project. | biome: sewage; isolation source: Davis station wastewater (DW) | place: Antarctica: Davis Station | collected 2010-03-01 | reverse complement strand
GGAACCTGTGGTCAGGATCCGGAAGTTCGTTACATGCCCAACGGCAATGCGGTCACCAACCTGAGCCTGGCTACCAGCGAGCAGTGGACGGACAAACAGACCGGGCAGAAGGTTGAAAAGACCGAATGGCACCGTGTGTCGATGTTCGGCAAGGTGGCCGAGATTGCCGGTGAGTACCTGCGTAAGGGTTCGCAGGTGTACATCGAAGGCAAGCTGCAGACTCGCGAGTGGGAAAAAGACGGCATCAAGCGTTACACCACTGAAATCGTGGTCGACATGCAAGGCACCATGCAACTGCTCGGCGGCCGTAACAACAACGAAGGTGGCGACGCTGCCCCGCGTCAGCAGCGTCCAGCGCCGCAGCGCGAGCAGCAGCAACAAGCCCCGCGTGAAGCGCGTCCAGCTCCGCAACCGGCCGCCCAGCCGGCGCCGGATTACGACAGCTTCGATGACGATATCCCGTTCTAAAAAGCACTGAGCACTGCGACTATGCATATGCGCCTTATGCTTCTGGGCGGTGGTAATGCCCTTGGCCAGGCGCTAATTCGCCAGGGCGCCGAGGAAGACATTAGCTTCCTGGCGCCGCGCCCGCCGGAGTCCGGTTGGGATGCGTCGAGCCTGACCCAGTTGGTCGATGACACCCGCCCGGATGCTTTGATCAATCTGGCCTATTACCACGACTGGTTTCAGGCAGAAACTGCCAGCGAGGCGCTTTTTGCCCCGCAGGAGCGCGCTGTGGAGCGTTTAGCTGAGCTTTGCCAGCACCACAGCATTCTGCTCTTGCAACCCTCGAGCTACCGCGTGTTCGATGGTGCTCGCGCCACTGCCTACAGCGAAAAAGACGAACCCTTGCCGCTCGGTGTGCGTGGTCAAGCGCTGTGGCGTATTGAACAAAGCGTGCGAGCCAGCTGCCCGCGCCATGTGCTGCTGCGTTTTGGCTGGTTGCTGGATGACAGCCCAACAGGGCTGCTCGGGCGGTTTCTGCAGCGGGCAGAGGGTGATGCCCAATTGCAGTTGGCGGATGACCGTCGCGGTAATCCGACGCCGGTGGATGACGCTGCGCGGGTGATTTTGGCGGTACTGAAGCAGCTGGATTGCCAAGCGCCGTTGTGGGGCACTTATCACTACGGCGGCCAAGAGGCCACCACCGCGCTCGCCCTAGGGCAAGCGGTGTTGAGCGAGGCGCGAGCGTTTCGTAGCCTGTTGCTTGACGAGGTTAAGCCGCAAGCCCATGCCTCACGCCCGGACGCCGCTGATGAGCCGCAGCATGCGGTAATGGCCTGCAAGAAAATCCTGCACACCTTCGGGGTCAAGCCCCGCGCCTGGCGCACGGCTTTGCCGCAATTACTGGATCGATATTACCGGCATGACTGACGCACCTGTTTTGATCACCGGCGGTGCCGGCTTTATTGGCTCCCATCTGGCCGATGCTTTGCTGGCCGCAGGTTACCGCGTGCGGGTGCTGGACAACCTGTCGACGGGGAAGCGAGCGAATTTGCCCCTGAGCCATGAACGGATCGAGCTGATTGAGGGCGATGTGGCCGATGCGCAGTTGGTGCAGGGCTGCATGCTTGGTTGTCGGGCGGTGGTGCATCTGGCTGCGGTGGCTTCGGTGCAGGCCTCGGTGGACGACCCGGTGAGCACCCATCAGAGCAACTTTATCGGCACCCTGAACGTCTGTGAGGCGATGCGCAGCCATGGCGTTAAGCGTGTGCTGTTTGCCTCCAGTGCTGCGGTATACGGCAATAACGGCGAAGGCTTGGCCATCGATGAAGACACGCCCAAAGCGCCGCTGACGCCGTATGCCGTGGATAAGTTGGCCGGTGAGCAGTATCTGGACTTTTACCGTCGGCAGCATGGCTTAGAGCCGGTGGTATTTCGTTTTTTCAATATCTTCGGACCGCGCCAAGATCCGTCCTCGCCGTACTCCGGGGTGATCAGCATCTTCACCGAGCGGGCGCAGCAAGGCTTACCCATCACGGTGTTCGGCGACGGCGAGCAGACGCGTGATTTTGTTTATGTCGCCGATCTGGTGACGCTGCTGATGCAAGCGCTGGCGTTGCCAGAGGTTGCAGTCGGTGCGGTGAATGTCGGGCTTGGCCGGGCGACGAGCCTGAAACAATTGCTCAGCGAAGTTGGCAGTGTTCTCGGCAGTTTGCCGCCAGTGACTTATGGCCCACCGCGGCTGGGCGATATCCGTCACTCACGGGCCAATAATCAGCGCATGCTCGAGCGTTTTGATTTCCCTGAGCCAACGCCAATCGCAACCGGTTTAGCGCACTTACTCAATCGTTAGTTTCCAGCCAAAATACTAAAGGCGCCTGTTGGCGCCTTTAGTATTTGAGTAAATCGCAGCCAGCAAAAAGCCGACCCTGAGGTCGGCTTTTTTGTGTGGCTTAGAACTTGTAGCCGAGACCAACCATGTACACGAACGGGTCAACGTCAACGTCAACGTCAACCTTGGTTGCGCCGGCGTGAGTAGTGCCGGTGGTGTCGATGTCGATGTAACGCACCTGGGCGTTAAGCATGATGTTGTCGGTCAGCATGTAGTCAGCGCCAACCTGATAAGCCAGCCCCCAAGAGTCTTTCATGTCCAGACCGTTGAAATTTGCGGCTTCGGCTTCACTGCTCAGCTTGGTGTCGAAGAACCAAGTGTAGTTGATGCCCAGGCCGACATACGGCTGGAACACTGAACCACTCTGCATTGGGTAGTAAACGGCGCTAAGAGTCGGCGGCAGATGTTTGATCGTGCCGAGCTTGAGGCCGCCTAAGCCTTTAGTGCCTACATCATGGCTGAATGGTGTAGCTGCTAGCAGTTCAATACCAACATGGTCGGTCACCATATAGGCAAAGTTAAGACCTAGCTGGGTATCACTATCCAGTGTGGCTTTGGTGCCAGCTACTGCCGCGCCGCCAATGTGAACCGCGCCGCTGTCTTCGTGCGGATCAACCGTAATAGCGCCAGCGCGCACAATGATGTCGCCTTCTTTGTGTGCGAAGGCAGCAGGGCTGGCAACGGCCAGGGCGAGCAGGGATGCTGCAAGAATCGAGTTACGCATGGGTGGGCTCCATCGAGATATAAGCTTGTGTTGGTTATGCTCAATGGTAAAGATTGCCGCGCTGGCCACGTTGACCCAGCTCAATGGAACCTTCGCTCAGCAGCTGGGTCTTAGCGGACATTTTGTCGCAGGGGGCTTAGTTTTCTGCCGACTCGTAGGGGTAAATCTTGCTGGCGTCCATCTGGTAGCCAGCCTCGGCGATGTCGGTGCTGGTGCTTTCTACCCGCAATGGGCCTTCAACCCAAAAGGGTTGATACAGGTTGTCCATCATCACGCCCAGTTCGGTTTTTACGTGCACGATCTGGTTCGGCGGCGGTGGCGGCACATGGATGCAAGCGCCGTAGTAAGGCACCAGCAGAAACTCCGTTACCCGACCCTCTTCGGTGACATCCAGCGGCACGATATAGCCGGGTAGTTTGACGAGCTGGCCATCCAAGGCTTTGACCACCGGCGCTGCCGCAGATTGCTGGCTGGCCGCCGGACCAGATTCTGCCGCCAAGGTATCAGCCAGTTTTGACAGGTCGTGCAGGGCTGCCGGTGGCGGGGCGGATGCAGCATCGGCGGGGAGCATTTCTGACCACGTCAGCTCGCGCGGTTCGGCCGCCCACAGCGGCAGGGCGACGATAAAAGACAGAGCAAGCAAGGCGCGTAGCATCAATGAGTTCTCATAGGCGGGTCGACAGACCATCGGCCAGTGACTGGCGATAAGCCCGCCAGGCCGGAATGGCGCCCATCAGCAGGGCGGCGGCCAGAATAGCGCCAAGCAATGTCCACTCATAGCGACTCGGCAGAGCCAGCGGCAGCAACAGCCCGTAGTTGGCTTGCACATAGCCTTGCGCCAAGGCGATAGCCAGATACAGCAGCACTAGCCCTAACAGCACGCCCGCCAGGGCCAAGACGAAGGCCTCGACGATTAACAGACTGGCGATATGCCAAGGCCGGGCGCCCACCGAGCGCAGTATCGCCATCTCTCGGCGGCGCTCGTTGAGGCTGGTGAGAATCGCCGTAAGCATGCCGATCAGCCCCGTCAGCACGACAAATAGCGACACCACCATTAGGGCTTTTTCGGCGCTGCCCATCAGACTCCAGAGCTCCTGCAAGGCCACGCCGGGCAGAATGGCCAGCAGTGGCTCGCCGCGAAACTCGTTGATTTGCCGCTGCACGCTGAACGTCGCGATCTTGCTCTTGAGGCCGAGTAGGGCGGCGGTAATCGCTTGTGGCTGTAGGTCCATACGGCGCGCCTGCTCGGCGCTGACTCGGTTTTTGCCTTGTGCGGGCATGCCGTTCTGCCAGTCGATATGCAACGCTTGCATGCCTTGCAGGCTGATGTGCAGCGTGCGGTCGACCGGTGTGCCGGTGCGCTGCAGGATGCCGACCACGGTGAAGGGTTTGTCGTCGTGCTTGCTCAGGCTGATGGTGGCCACGCCGTGGGCCAAAATCAGCTGCTGGCCGAGCTGGTAATGCAGAGCCTCGGCCACTTCGGCGCCGAGTACCACGGCAAATGGGTCGTCGCCGTTGCCAAAGGTTTGGCCTTGGGCCAGCTGCAGGGCCTGACCGCGGCCATATTGATAATGCTCAAAGTAGGCGCTGCTGGTGCCCATGACTCGGTAGCCGCGGTGCGAATCACCGAGGGAGATCGGGATCGCCCATTGCACCTTAGGGTCGTGAGCGATGGTCTCGAAACTGTCCCAGCGAATGTTGTTGGTGGCATTGCCGAGGCGAAACACCGAATACAGCAACAAATTGATCGAGCCTGAGCGGGCGCCGACGATCAGGTCGGTACCGCTGATGGTGCTGGCAAAGCTACTACGAGTTTCAGTGCGGATGCGCTCCACGGCCAGCAATAGGCAAACCGACAGGGCGATGGCGAACACCGTCAGCCAAACGGTGAAGCGGCGGTTGGTCAAGCTGGCCAGCGCCAAGCGAATTAAATACATGCTCAAAGCTCCGGCGGGCGCGTGGCGCGGTTGAGGTCGCTGAGCGACAGACTGCGGTCAAACAGCGGCGCCAGGCTCTGGTCGTGGCTGACAAACAGCAAGCTGGAGCCCGCGGCGTGGCATTCGGCAAACAGCAGTTGCAAGAAGGCCTCGCGAGCATCGCTGCCCAGCGCCGAGGTGGGTTCGTCGGCGATCACCAATTCCGGTTGGCCAATTAAGGCGCGGGCGGCGGCCACGCGTTGTTGTTGGCCGATCGACAAGCTGTCGGCGCGCCGCGCGTGCAGTGCCGGGTCGACCAGGCCAAGGTGCTTGAGCAGCGCGCTGGCGGCTTCACCGACACTGCCGTGGCGCTGTTGCGCACGCTGCGTGCGTAGTTTGGAGAAATGGCAGGGCAGTTCGACGTTTTCGCGCACCGAGAGAAACGGCAGCAGGTTGAACTGCTGGAAAATATAACCAGTGTGGTCGACGCGGAAATGATCGCGCGCACCCGCGGACAGGCTGCTGAGGTCGGCGCCAAGCAGGCGAATGTGGCCGCGCCCAGGCTTTTGCACCCCGCCCAGCAGGCCGAGCAGGGTAGTTTTGCCGCTGCCGCTGGGGCCCTTGAGGAACAGGCTTTCGCCTGCGTGCAGGGTGAATGCCGGGATATCCAGCAGTTCGGGTTGTCCGGGCCAGGCAAAGCCCAGCTCGGTTAGCTCAATTAGTGCGCTCATCGGGTGTCCACAGGCGGTGCCAGAACGGGCGCAAGCACCCTAGCGCCGCCAAGCAATTATCAGCAAGAGTTGTCAGAAACTCAGACGTGGCTGCGCAGCTGTTAGTTCAGCGCCTTGTTGGCCGTTGGGGCCGATCAGCTGCACCTGAATTTTGCGGGTGGCCGGGAAGCGCTGGAACAGCTGGCTAAGGTCGATGGCCGAGAGCGCCTCAGGCTTGCTGCAGGTCAGCACGTAGTTGGCGTCGACGTCACTGTGCTCGCCGCCATGTTCATGCTCGGCATGTTGATCGGCATGCTCAGTAAACAGTGGGCTGTGCAGTTCTTGGCTAGCGATCGTGCAGCCGGCAGCGCTGGGTATGCCAAACAGGGCCTGCGGCGCTTGCAGTTGCTGCTGGGCGTGGCTGACAGCCGCTTGGTCGGCAGTGCTGACGGCGGCATGTTCAAAGCCAAGCAAGTTCATCGCCGGACTTTCAAGGGCCAACTCCAAGCGCGGGCCTTCAAGGGCTACGTTTAGCTGAGCGGCGCCGTGTTCGTGGGCGCCTAGGCTGGCGTGCTCATCGGCGTGTGCATGATCGTCATGCGCGGCTTGAGCGGCGGCTAGGGGGAGTAGGGCAAAAGGCAGGGCGAGTAATAGGCGGCGCATAGCAACTCCGGCAAGACAGTCAATAAAGTTGTTACGTTATAACAACTTTATTTGTCGCTGACTAGAGCGTGCTGCCGCCTGTGGTAGGGGCTTAGTAGATGGCCTGATACAGCTTGCGGCGGTATGTGGTGACCAGTGGATGGTCATTGCCGAGCAGGTCGAATACCTGCAGCAGAGTCTTGTGCGGCAAGCCGTCGGCGTAGTTGCGATTACGCACAAACAGGCGCAGCAGGGCCTCTAGCGCGGCTTCTGGCTGCTGGCGTGCCAGTTGCTGGATGGCCAGCTGATACAGTGCTTCGTCGTCTTCGGGGTTGGCCGCTAGGCGGCTTTTTAGCTCGGCGGCATCCGGTAGATCAGCGGCTTGACGCAAAAAGGTCAGCTGTGCGCGCGCGCCGGCTAGGGCTTGTTTGTTCGCGTCACCGCTGACGGCGTTCAAGGCTACTTCTGCTTCGCCCAGTTCGCCGCGCTCGGCCAAGCAGCGGGCGTAAAGGATCAGCGCGGCGGCGTTGCTGTTGTCTTCGGTCAGCAGTTGCTGCAACAGGCTTTCGGCGTCGCCGATGCGGCCTTCGGCAAACAATGCCTGCGCTGTTTCGAATGGGTCAGCGGCGGCTGCCGGCGGCTCGGCGACATGCGGCGCCAGCAGTGCGCGGATGGCTGATTCAGGCTGTGCGCCGGTAAAACCGTCGACCGGTTGCCCGTCCTTGAACAGCACCACGGTGGGCAAGCTGCGCACGCCCATGCGCTGGACGATATCCGGCTCTAGGTCGCAATTGACCTTGGCCAGCAGCAGCTCGCCGCGATAGGACTCAGTGATCTGCGCCAGCAGCGGCATCAGCGCTTTACACGGCGCGCACCAGTCGGCCCAAAAATCCACCAGTACCGGCTTGTGGAAGGAGTTCTCAATCACCAACTGGTCGAAGTTCAGGCTGCTGGCGTCGAAGATGTACGGCGTGTCACTCATGGTCGCTCTCATTGGCTGAGGTGAATGCGGTTAAAGGTGTGGGCGTGGCGCGGCATAAGCAAGCGTTGGCGCGCAAAATCTGCGGCTGCTTAGCGCTGCGCGTGGTACAGGCTGACCAAGCGAAACTCCGCAGGCTCGGCTAAGTCCGGCCAGGTGCAGGCATCCAGCAGGCCGATGCGTTGATATAGCGGGTGCTGAAAGTCACGCACCCGCGAGTCGGCCACCAGTGCCTGCTGGCCACGGCTAAGGAAGTGGTCGAGCAGTGGCAGGTTGGCGCGGTCATAGAGCACGTCAGCGACAATGATCAGGTCGAAGCGATCAGCCTCGGCAAAAAAATCCTCCGAGTAGCTGAGCTGCACATCATTTAATTGCGCATTGGCCCGGCAGGCGGCCAGCGCCAGCGGGTCGAGGTCGCACGCCACCACTTCGAGGGCACCAGCCTTAGCCGCCGCAATCGCCGCCACCCCGGAGCCCGCGCCGAAATCCAGCACGCGCTTACCGCGTACCCATTCGGGCCGCTCAGCTAACCAGCGCGCCAGCACCAAGCCGCTGGCCCAGCAGAAGCACCAGTAGGGTGGCTCTTCGAGGATGCGCCGGGTTTCTTCCGGGTTGAATGCGCGCTCCATATTGGCCGGGTCGATCAGCCATAGCTTGAGGTTGGTGCCGGGCAGGGTTTCTGCCACCAGCTGCGCGTCGCCGAGCAACTCGGCAAGCGCGCTTTGCAGTTGCGCTGGGGCGTTACTCATGGCGCCGGCACCAGCTGCAGGGCGCCGAGTGTCTGATTGCTGTCCGGTTGGATCGCGCGCGCCGGCAGACGCAAGATCAGTACGCCAGCCTGGCTAACCCGGCCGCGCAGCTCTAGCCGTTTGCCCGGCGGGATGCTCAGAGGGCTGAAGCGCAGGCTGAACGGCAATGCCATGCCGTTGCCGTTCAGCCGACTGCTGGCCAGTAATTGCAGCGGACGCCCGCGCTCATCCACCAGCAGCAGGGCCAGCTCGGCCTCACTGGCAGCTGGCACGCCGAGCAACTGGCCGCTGAGTTCGCGCAGATGGTTTGGCAGTGGTTGCTGCGCAGCCGGTGCAGGTTTGGCGTCAACGATGGTTGCCGGGGCGGATGCCGGCGGCGTGCTGGTGCAGGCCACGAGCAGGCTAAATAGGCAGAGCAGGGCAAGCGGGCGCAGTGGCATGGCAGCTTCCACAAAACGATGGTGAAACGGGCGGCTTATATACCGCAAAGCCTCTGGCTTGTCTTGGCTGTGGGCGCTGTCGGTGCGATGCGCTACCATGAGGCCCCTCATTTTTTCGGCTGTTTGCGCCCATGCATTGTCCGTTTTGTGGAGCGAATGACACCAAGGTGATCGACTCGCGTCTGGTTGCCGAAGGTGAACAAGTACGCCGTCGCCGCGAGTGTTTGGCGTGCGAAGAGCGCTTTACCACCTTTGAAACCGCCGAGTTGGTGATGCCGCGACTGATCAAGTCCGACGGCAGCCGCCAGCCCTTCGACGAAGAAAAACTGCGTGCCGGCATGCAGCGCGCGCTGGAGAAACGCCCGGTCAGCGTCGAGCGCCTAGAAGCGGCGATTGCGCACATCAAGCATCGGCTGCGGGCCACCGGCGAGCGTGAGCTCAAGTCGCGGGTGCTCGGTGAGTTGGTGATGGGCGAGCTGCAGAAGCTCGATGAAGTGGCTTATATCCGCTTCGCCTCGGTATACCGCCGCTTTCAGGATCTCAACGAATTCCGCGAGGAAATCGACCGTCTGTCCCGCGAGCCGGGTCACGAATGACGGCCGACGCACAGGCGCGACTCGACCAGCGCAGCATGGCGCGCGCGCTCGAACTGGCGCGCAAAGGTGTGTATTCAACCCATCCTAATCCACGGGTTGGCTGCGTAATCGTGGCGGACGGGCAGATCGTTGGCGAAGGCTGGCATGCCCGTGCCGGCGAGCCGCATGCCGAGGTGCATGCCCTGCGCCAGGCCGGCATCAAGGCGCGTGGCGCCACCGCGTATGTGACCCTGGAACCCTGCAGCCACCACGGTCGCACGCCGCCATGTGCCGAGGCCTTAGTGCAGGCTGGCGTGGCGCGGGTAGTGGCCGCCATGCAAGACCCTAATCCGCAGGTGGCCGGTCGTGGTCTGGCGCGCTTGCAAGAGGCCGGCATTGAGGTTGTGTGTGGCGTGCTGGAAGGCGAGGCGCGCGAGCTGAATGTCGGCTTTATCAAGCGTATGCAGCACGGCTTGCCGTATGTGCGGGTCAAGCTGGCCATGAGTTTGGACGGGCGCACCGCCATGGCCAGTGGTGAGAGTCAGTGGATTACCGGGCCGGCGGCACGCGCGGCGGTGCAACGTTTGCGCGCGCGGGCCAGCGTAGTGTTGACCGGCGCCGATACGGTGCTGGTTGATGGCGCACGTTTAACCGTGCGCCCGGATGAGTTGGGCCTAAATGCCGAACTCACCGCGTTAGCCATGACCCGGCCGCCGTTGCGAGTGCTGGTGGATGGGCGTTTGCGTGTGCCGTTGAATGCGCCCTTCTACAAAGTCGGCAAGGCGTTGGTAGCCACTTGTGCGGTGGCGGGCGCGCGGCAACTGTTCCTCGATGATGGCCATGAGTTATTGGCAGTGTCGGGCAACAATGGCCATGTTGACCTGCGCAAGCTGCTGCTGGAGCTGGCCGCGCGTGGCGTTAATGAGGTGTTGGTTGAGGCTGGTCCGCGCCTCGCCGGTGCTTTTGCCCGCCAGGGGCTGGTAGATGAATACCAGCTGTTTGTGGCGGCTAAGTTCCTTGGTTCCAGCGCTCGGCCTTTGCTGGACTGGCCGTTGGCAAAAATGGCCGAGGCGCAAGAACTGAAAATCATCGAGATGCGCGCCGTCGGTGACGATTGGCGAATTATTGCCCGTCCACAGCCGCGCGAGGCTTGAGTCTGGTCGGGCAAGCATGCGCCGGGCCGGCAAATGTGATAAAAAGTGCCACGCAGCCGCGCTTGTGGCTGCAACGTTCTCAGGGCGGGGTGTAATTCCCCACCGGCGGTAATGGCTCCCTTGGTTTATCCAGAGCCTAGCCCGCGAGCGCTTGCTGGCCCGTCAGGGGTGGCAAGGTCAGCAGACTCGGTGTGATTCCGGGGCCGACGGTTAGAGTCCGGATAAAGAGAGAGCGGGATTCCCTTTAAGGGCGCGGCTGGCTTGCGTCCATGAAATCCCTATCGATCGAACCGCCCTGTTTGTTCAGCGAACAGGAGTGCGTCGTGATGTCTGTTGTTTTTCTGCCTGCCAACGGGCGCTCCCGCCTGTGTGGCCAGCTGCCAACCCAGGGGGTCTGATGTTTACCGGAATTATCGAAGCCATTGGCACCATCCGTGCGCTCAGCCCTAAAGGCGGTGATGTGCGTGTTCATGTCGAGACCGGCAAGCTGGATCTGGGCGACGTTAAGCTTGGCGATAGCATTGCCGTAAACGGCGTGTGCCTGACCGCCGTGGAGTTGCCGGGTAATGGTTTTTGGGCCGATGTCAGCCGTGAAACCCTGGCCTGTAGCGCCTTTATCGACTTGAAAATCGGCAGCAAGGTCAATCTAGAAAAAGCCCTGACGCCAACCAGTCGCCTCGGCGGCCATTTGGTCAGCGGTCATGTGGATGGCGTTGGCGAGGTGATCTCCCGAGAGGACAACGCCCGCGCCGTGCAATTTAAAATCCGCGCGCCGCGCGAACTGGCCAAGTACATCGCGCTGAAAGGCTCGATCACCGTAGATGGCACCAGCCTGACGGTGAATAGCGTGAATGGCGCCGAGTTTGAGCTGACGATCGTGCCGCACACCCTTGAGCAAACCGTAATGGCCGACTACCGCACGGGTCGTCAGGTCAATCTGGAAGTGGATCTGCTAGCCCGTTATCTGGAGCGTTTACTGCTCGGTGACAAGGCCGCTGAGCCCAAGCCCAGCAGCCTGACGGAAGGCTTTTTGGCCGCTAACGGTTACCTGTAAATTCTGCACTGTGCGCCTTGGCGCCGGTGCCCTCTACACATCCGATAAAGGAGCTGCCCGTGGCGCTCAATAGCATCGAAGAACTGGTTGCAGATATTCGGCAGGGCAAAATGGTCATCCTCATGGATGACGAGGACCGCGAGAACGAAGGCGATCTGATAATCGCCTCCGAGTGCGTGACCGCCGAGCACATTAACTTTATGGCGCGCTTCGCCCGCGGCTTGATTTGCATGCCAATGAGCCGTGAGCGTTGCGAAACCCTCAAGTTGCCGCTGATGGCGCCGCGCAATGGCTCGGGCTTTGGCACCAAGTTCACCGTGTCGATCGAAGCGGCCGTGGGTGTGACCACTGGTATTTCCGCCGCTGACCGCGCCTGCACGGTGCAAGCGGCGGCAGCGAAGAATGCCAAGGCCGACGACATCGTCAGCCCCGGGCACATCTTCCCGCTGATGGCGCAGCCCGGTGGCGTGCTGGCGCGTGCCGGTCATACCGAAGCCGCCTGTGATTTGGCGCGCATGGGCGGCTTTGAGCCGTCTGGGGTGATCTGCGAAATCATGAACGACGACGGCACCATGGCACGGCGCCCGGAGCTGGAAGTTTTCGCGCAGCAGCACGGCATCAAAATCGGCACCATTGCTGATCTGATTCACTATCGCTTGATCCACGAACGTACCGTTCAGCGGATTGCTGAGCAGCCGTTAGACAGCGAGCTGGGGTCGTTCACCCTGGTGACCTACCGTGACTCGGTGGAAGGCGATGTGCACATGGCCCTGACGCTGGGGCAGATCAGTGCCGACGAGCCGACCCTGGTGCGTGTGCACAACATGGAGCCGCTGCGTGACCTGTTTATGGTCAAGCAACCGGGGCGCTGGAGCTTGCGCGCGGCTATGGCCAAGGTGGCCGAGGCGGGCAGTGGTGTGGTGCTGTTGCTGGGTAATCCACTCAGTGGTCAGGAGTTGCTGGCGCATCTGGAGCAGCAACTGGGTAGCGATGCCAAGGTTACCAGTCCGACTACCTACAGCACTGTGGGTGCCGGTTCGCAGATTCTGCGCGACCTCGGCGTGCGCAAAATGCGCGTGATGAGTTCGCCGATGAAGTTCAATGCCATATCCGGCTTTGACCTGGAAGTTGTAGAATACCTGCCCTCTGAATAAACACGACTGGGCGCCTTGTGGCGCTCTGGCTCTTTAATTGCTCTTTTTAGATACGAGAATACCCATGTCCCTGAAGACCATCGAAGGTACCTTCATCGCCCCCAAGGGCCGCTTTGCCCTGGTAGTCGGCCGCTTCAACAGCTTCGTGGTTGAGAGCCTGGTAAGCGGTGCGGTTGACGCGCTGGTACGCCACGGCGTGAGCGAAAGCGACATCACCATCATCCGTGCACCGGGTGCATTCGAGATTCCGTTGGTCGCGCAGAAAGTGGCTCAGCGTGGCGAATACGCCGCCATCATCGCCCTCGGTGCGGTCATTCGTGGCGGCACTCCGCACTTCGAATACGTCGCTGGCGAATGCACCAAGGGCTTGGCCCAAGTGTCGATGGAGTTCGGTGTGCCGGTGGCCTTTGGCGTGCTGACCGTCGATTCCATCGAGCAAGCCATCGAGCGCTCCGGCACCAAAGCTGGCAACAAAGGCGCTGAAGCTGCCCTGTCCGCTCTGGAAATGGTCAGCCTGCTGGCGCAGCTGGAGGCCAAGTGAGTTTTAACAGCGATCTCGACCACCCAGCGTCACCCGACGAAAAGCCCGCCAAAGGCAAGACCGCTGCGCGCCGTAAAGCGCGCAGTCTGGCCATGCAGGCGTTGTATCAGTGGCATTTGGCCGGGCAGTCGGTCAACGAAATCGAAGCGCAGTTCCGCGTTGACAACGACTTTGTCGGCGTTGATGGCGCTTACTTTCGCGAAATTCTGCACGGTGTACCGCAGAACAAAACCGAGCTGGATGACGCCTTTGTTGGCTTCCTTGACCGTCCGTTGGACGAGTTGGACCCGGTTGAGTTGGCGATCCTGCGTCTGTCGACTTACGAGCTGCGCCATCGTATCGACGTGCCGTACCGCGTGGTGATTAACGAAGGCATCGAGCTGGCGAAGATTTTTGGCGCCACCGATGGTCACAAGTTCGTCAACGGCATCCTCGACAAGCTAGCGCCTAAGCTGCGTGCCGATGAAGTGCGTGCCAACAAACGCTGAGTCTGTCGCCCGTCAGCGCTCCCGCTTGGGGGCGCTAACGCGTCCCGCAACGGGGCGCTGAGTTGTGGGTGAGTTTGAGCTAATCCGTCATTACTTCGCTGCCGCGCCTTGTGCGCAGACGGCCGAAGGCGTGGCTTTGGGCATTGGCGATGATTGCGCCTTGCTGGCGCTGCCCGCCGGCGAGCAGCTGGCGATCTCCACCGATACGTTGGTGGCCGGGGTGCATTTTCCCGACCCGTGCGAGCCTTTTTTGCTTGGTCAGCGTGCGTTGGCGGTGGCGGCCAGTGACTTGGCGGCCATGGGCGCAACTCCCATCGGTTTTACCCTGGCGTTGTGCCTGCCGCAGGCCTCGGCTGAATGGCTGCAGGGCTTTGCCCGTGGCCTGAATCAGATGGCCGAACAATGCGCTATGGCCCTGATCGGCGGCGATACCACGCGTGGCCCCTTGAGCCTGACTGTGACTGTTTTTGGCCGTGTGCCGGCCGGTCAGGCGTTGCTGCGCAGCGGCGCGCAGGTGGGCGATTGGCTCTGTGTCGGCGGCAGTCTCGGCGATGCAGCGGCGGCGTTGCCGTTGGTGCTGGGTCAGCAGCAGGCTGCGCCAGAGTTGGCGGCGCCGTTGCTGGCGCAGTACTGGTCGCCGATGCCGCAACTGGCGCTGGGGCAGGCGCTGCGCGGTAAGGCTTCGGCGGCGCTGGATATTTCTGATGGCTTGCTGGCCGATTGCGGGCATATTGCTGCGGCCTCCGGCGTGGCGCTGCAGATCGAGCTGGCGCGCGTACCCTTGTCGGCGGCCATCCTCGCCGTGCTCAGCTTGCCGGCGGCGCAGCACTGCGCCCTGAGTGGCGGCGATGATTACCGTTTAGCCTTTACTCTGCCCGCTGAGCATCTGCCAGATTTGCAGGCCGCCGGCTGGACGCTGCAGGTAATCGGTCAGGTGGTAGCAGGGCAGGGCGTACAGTTGCTCGATGAGCATGGACAGATCATCACGCCGCCTGCGCGCGGCTATCAACATTTCGGGAGGTCGGGTGACTGACATAAACCAAGCACCGCCTTCGGTGTGGCGTAATCCGTGGCATTTTCTCGCTTTTGGCTTCGGCTCCGGCACCTTGCCCAAAGCGCCCGGCACCTGGGGCTCGTTACTGGCGCTGGGCTTTATGCCGTTGTGGCAGATGCTGCCGGTGTGGGGCTACGGCCTGATGCTGATCAGCACCACGCTGTTCGGCTGCTGGCTGTGCGGCAAGGTGGCCCGCGATCTTGGCGTGCACGATCACGGCGGCATCGTTTGGGATGAATTGGTCGGGGTATGGATCACGCTCTGGCTAGTGCCGCCTGGTTGGCACTGGCTGTTGCTGGGCTTTGTCTTGTTTCGGTTGTTCGACATCGTCAAACCGTGGCCGATTCGCTGGATTGATCGGCATGTCCATGGTGGACTGGGCATCATGCTAGATGATGTGCTGGCCGGCGTATTCGCTTGGCTGAGTCTGCAGCTGATTATTCTCGGGTTGGGCTGAACGGAGTCACCATGCGGGCGCGTTGGTTAGGGATGCTGTTGGCCTGCTGCTGTAGCGCTTTTGTGAGTGCGGCGGAGCACGGTGCGCCGAAGCAAATTCACTTGGCCAGCGAAGTCTGGCCCGGCCACACCAATGCCGATGGCACGGGGCTGGTGTGGGATGTCTTGCGTGAAGTGTTCTCGCCGCTCGGCGTCACGGTGCAGATCCGCAACGAGCCCTATTCGCGCGCCCTCGGTCTGGCGCTGCGCGGCAAAGCCGATGCGGTCGTTGGTCTGTATCAGAACGAAATTGCAGGCTTGGTGTATCCGCGCTGGCCTTACGCTGAGGACGCTGTTGCGGCACTGGGGCTGACTCGTATGCCAATGCCAAGTGTGAAAACACTGGGTAAGTACCGTCTGCTGTGGATGCGAGGTTATGGTTATCAGAGCTACCTGCCAGGCTTGAGTCTGTACCAAGAGGTGCAGCGCCGCGACACGGTGCTGGCCATGCTGCAGGAAGGTCGGGCGGACTATTTCATTGATGATGACGATGAACTCATTAGCATGCTGGCCACGGCTGAGCATCCTGAAAAGTTCCGCCTGAGTCCGCTGCAATACTTGTCGCTATACATCGGTTTTGCGCAGACGGCTGACGGCCGCGCGTTAGCCAAACTCTACGATCAGCGCATGGATGTTCTGGTGCGCTCTGGGCAATTACGCGCGATCTTTCAGCGCTGGAGTCATCACTATCCCTATGACTAAATTTTCGCAAATACTCAGCGCTGCATTGGTGTCACTGACTGCCAGCTTACTGTTGGCCCCTGCCGTGCAAGCGGTCGAGCAGGTGCAGGTGGTGGGCTTGTTTCCCGGTGCGGCGGTACTGAATGTCGATGGTCTGCGCAAGCTGGTCAAGGTCGGCCAGACCGGCCCCGGTGGCGTGCAGGTGATCAGTGCCGACAGCCGTGGCGCGGTATTGCGTGTGGATGGCGTCGAGCGTGCTTACAGCCTCAGTCGTGAGTCCAGTGCAGGCTTTGCCGCGCCGACCAAAAGCCAAACCAGCATTGCTCGCGGAGGCGACGGTCACTACCGCGTCGCCGGCTCAATTGGCGGCCAGCCAATGCAGTTTTTGGTCGATACCGGCGCCACCTCGGTGGCCCTGAATGAAAGTCAGGCGCGGCGTTTGGGCGTTGATTTTCGTGCGCAAGGCCGGCCCATGGTGGTTAACACCGCCAGCGGCACGGCGCGTGCTTGGTTGGTCACCCTCGATCGGGTCAAGATCGGCCCGCTGGAGGTGCTCGGGGTTGAGGCCGCGGTGCTAGAAGGCGACTCGCCGACCGATGCACTGTTGGGTATGAGTTTTCTCAATCGCGTGCGCTGGCGCGAAGACCAAGGTTTGTTGGTGCTGGAGTCGAAAATCTAGCGGCAATCGGCCCTTAGTTGCAGCTTTGATCGGCTGTGCCGATGGTTATCCCGCACAATTCAAGCTGCCTGGCCGGCAGACGCTGCTGCTACAATGCCGGCCCTGTGTTTTCCCGCCCTTTGACTATCAGGAGCATCCGGTGTCTGTCGTGTTTGTCGCCGCCTCCCAACTGCCCACGCCGTTCGCGGTGTTCACCATGCACGGTTTCCTCGATCAGGCCACCGGCAAGGAACACATCGCCCTGACGCTCGGTGACTTCAGCGATGGCGCTCCGGTGCTTGGTCGTCTGCATTCTGAATGCCTGACTGGCGATGCCTTGTTCAGCCTGCGTTGCGATTGCGGCGCCCAGCTGCAAGCCGCATTGCAAGCGATTGCCGAAGAAGGCCGCGGTGTATTGCTGTACCTGCGCCAAGAAGGGCGCGGCATTGGCCTGCTGAACAAAATCCGCGCTTACGAGCTGCAGGATGGCGGTGCCGATACCGTCGAGGCCAACGAGCGTCTGGGCTTCGGTGCCGATCAGCGTGACTACGCCATCTGCCAGCCAATGCTTGAGCATTTGGGCATCAGCGCGATCAAGCTGATGACCAATAACCCGCGCAAGGTTAAAGCCCTTGAGCATTATGGTCTGCGCGTGGCTAGCCGGGTGCCGTTGCAGGCCGGGCAAAACCCGTACAACAAGAAGTACCTCGCCACCAAGGCCGGCAAGCTCGGCCACATGCTCGGCAGCCTGCATCAGGGCGAGGCCGAGTCGGAGCCCAAGGCGTGACCCGCAATCAGGTGCGCCGCCGCTTGGCATTGGCGTGGTGGTGGCAGGTACTGGTGACCTTGGCGCCGTTGTTCGTCTTCAATTGGTTGTTCGCCGAGCAAGCGTCGCACTCGGTGTTAGCGATGCCGCTGTTTATCGCCGGCTTGGCTTCGATGTTTATCAGCCTGCGGTTGTTCCATCGCTTCAAGCATGGCCTGATTGCCACTGAGAAAGCCCTCGATACGCCTGATGAGCCCGCCGCCTGGATCGCCTTGGCGAGCATCCGTCGGCTAGCCTTTATCGGCGCCGCGTTACCGGCGTGGATCGGCGCCTTAGCCGTGTTTGCCGGCTTACCAGCCTTGCCGTTGGTGCTGCTGGCGCTGTCTAGCTTCGGTTTGTTGTACCTCTATCGCATCCCCCGTCAGCTCGGCTGATGCGCTTCTTCGCGCTGCTGCTGTGTGTGCTGGTTCTGCCGGTGCAGGCGCAGCTGCGGGTGGTCAGTCTGGCGCCGTCGCTAACCGAAATCATGTTGGAGCTGGATGCCGGTGATTTGCTGGTGGGCCTGCTGGATGGGGGAGAGCGCCCGGCGGCGGCCAAGCACTTACCGTCAGTGGGTAACTTTGGCAAGTTAGAGCTGGAAAGCTTACTTAACCTGCAGCCCGACCTCGTGCTGCTGTGGCCCGATAGCATCAGCCGTGCTCAGCGCCAGCAGTTGGCGCAACTAGGCATCCCGGTGCTGGTCGCCGAACCCCGAAAATTGGCCGACTTGGCCGAGCAGTTTGTCGAGATCGGCACCCGCGTCGGTCGTGCCGAGCAGGGCGAGCGTCTGCGTCAGCGGTTTAATTCGGGCTTGCTGCAGTTGCGTCAACGTTATCAGCGCGAGCAGCCCGTACGGGTGTTTTATCAAGTGTGGGACGTACCGTTGTACACCTTGGGCGGGGGGCAGATTGTCAGCGATGCACTGCAGGTGTGTGGAGCCCAGAACATCTTTGCCGACCTCAGCTTGCCAGCACCGCAAGTCAGCGTGGAAGCAGTGCTTGAGCGCAACCCAGAGGTGATTTTGGCCGGTGCGCAAGGGCAGTTGGATGCCTGGCGCATTTGGCCAGGGCTCGCCGCTGTTGAGCGTGAGCAGTTGTGGTTAGTGCCCGATGATGGCCTGGAACGGCCGAGTTTTCAGATGCTGGGTGCGCTGGAGAAGCTGTGTGGGCGGTTGGCAGATGCCAATTAGATAGCCACAAGAAGATATCCATACCTAGGGCGCGTATATCTTCTTGTCTGTGCAGAGCGCAGGCTGGATGTGATATTGGCACTGCTCCCACGTTTCATCGCTGGCAGCGAGGTGGCTATAGGCTTGGTGTCCAGGTTACGCCAAGCATCATGCCGAATGGTTGTTCCTGATAGCCGTAATACTGTTTATCTGCGTCGTACTGGTAAAGCGCATGACTGTAGCCCTTGTCCAGCAGGTTGTTTAGTTTAAGGTCGAAGGCCAGTTCTTGGCTGGCATGCCAGCTAGCGCGCAGGTCTAGTACGCCATAGCCCGCAATTTCGCGAGTATTGGCCGCGTCGTCGAAGCGGCGGCTGACCGTCTGCCAGGTCGCACCTACGCCGATATTGCCAATTCGACGGTCAATATCCAGGCTGAGTGTCTGCTTTGCGCGGCGCTGCAGAGTATGTCCGCTGTCGCGATCACGAGGGTCAATCACGCTTAGACCCAGTACGCCTTGCCAGCCCAACAGTTGCTGATGCAGGGAAGCCTCAAAGCCGTTGATACGTGCTTCGTTGACGTTGTAATTAAGCCCCTCGGAAGTGGCCGGATTCCATACATAGGCAATCAGGTCGTGTATGTCTGTGCGGTATATCGACGCCTCTAGGCGGGTGTGCTCGGCCAGCTGACTGCGCCATTGCAGCTCATAGCTCTTCGACTTTTCGGGTGCCAAGTTGGGGTTGGAGCTTGCGCCGAACACTGGGTCGGCAGGCCAGTATAGGTCGTTGAAGGTAGGTGCGCGGAAGCCTTCGGCGTAGGAAAAGATCAGGTCATTATGAGCGTTGAGGGCAGCAGTAAGGGCCACGTTCCAAGTGTTTTCGCTACCGTATTGCTGGTTCTTGTCGTGACGTAGGCCAAGCTCTGTTGAGAAGCGCTCACCGTGATAGCTGTGCTGGATAAAGCCCGCCTGGTTCCAGCGCTCGTCTTCATTGTAATCGGTGTTGCTGCGCAGCTTGTCGTTTAGGTAGTCCGCGCCGATCAATAGGCTGTGGTCTGAGTTCAGTGTTAGGGTATTCAGCCAGGTGGCGGAGTCGCGGTAGCTGTTGAACGTATCACTGCCCGAGAAAAGTTTGTCACGCCCATCCTGCTTGTCTTCGGCGTGCCCGAGTTCCAGTCGGCTACTCCAGTGCTCATTGATCTGAGCCTCTGTAAATACCGATGTGCTACTCAAGCTGTAGTCGGTGTAGGGCTTGGTGGGGTAGGTGTTCCAAAATGCGTCTTTGCGGCCATATGGGTTGTCGTATTCGCTTTTCCCGCGTTGTTCCAGTGCGCTGAAGCCAACTTGCAGGTCGTCGTTGACGTTGTGGCTGAGATTGATGCTGAAAGCACGGTTGCGGTAGGCGTCGTGATCGGAATCAGAGACCCAGGATGGGCCGCTGCGATCTATTCCTGTGGTTTCTTCTAGGCTAGCGTTGAGGCTGTAGCTGGTTCGCTGATCACCACCGGAAACACCCAAGCTGCGTTCCCAGGTGCCCTGGCTACCACCAGCTATGCGCAGGTAGGGGTTTACGCCGCTTACTTCTCCGCGGCGGGTGAATATCTGTACGACGCCGCCAATGGCGTCGGCGCCGTATACGGCTGAGCGCGAGCCGCGCAGCACTTCGATGCGCTCGATCTGTTCCACGTTGAGATATTGCAGGCTGGCACCACCCGAAGAAACCGAGCCGGCGCGTTGGCCGTCAATCAATACAAGGCTCTGTGCTGTGCCCGTGCCACGTATGAACAGACTGGTGTTGCTTCCGCGCCCGCCATTTTGTACCACTTGAACGCCAGGTACGCGGACAAGCAACTCGTTGATGTCGGCAGGGCGGAGGCGCTCGATATCGGCACGAGTAAAGATGCTGACCGCTGCACTGCTTTCGCTGCGAGTTTGCACCTCTCTGTTGGCCGTAATAATTACATCGTCCAGCTTCATCGCAGCTTCGCGCGAAGGTGTTTCAGCAAAAACAGAGGTACAGGGCGCAAGCGCCACAGCCAGGGCAAGGCGGGACAATTTCACTTAGGTAAATCCTCAAAAGGTCGGATGACTTTTGAGGAGGGCAGGAACAAGCGCAAACGGCAGGCGGCGCTTGACGGTGCTGCCCTCCGCAACACCAGTCGAATCCGCTAAGGCCGGTCTCCGGGCTCTTGATGTACATCGCGCTCGCCTTCCCGTGCGGCAGCACAGTGGCAAATGAGCGGATGGCGATCCGTGGATCGATATCAATTACCGTTGCGGGGGCAGCGTCGGGGTTGCGTGGTACGCGCACCGACTTCCCGTTTAATGCTCGGCCTTGTGGCCAGCACACCTTGGCAGATTTGAAAACGCGCGCACCATAGCGGGCGCAGTAACTTATAGCAATGACGAAACGCGTGGACAGACCGGCATTAGCCGTTGAGCAAAGCCGGTTGCGGTTGAAAAGCATGCACCTATGATTCGTCGCGCAGCCGTCGGTTAGCCGCACGTCGAAGCGCGCTTAGCAGAACCTTGGTGACGTGGCCGTTCGCGCGTGGCGAATTAGATAAAGCGACATAACGCCAAGGCGCTGAGCAGAAACACCAACTCACTCAGTTGCTGCAGTGCCCCCAGGCAATCGCCGGTGAAACCGCCCAGCCACTTGCGCAGCCAATGAGCGAACCACAACCGTAACGCCAGCAGCGGCAGCACCGCGAGCCAGAGCAGTGTCGGCAGCTCGATCCAGATGAACGGTGCCAGCGCCAGTGCCGCCGCAAGCAGCAGGCCGCCAGCAGAAATACGCACTGCCAGCGGCTTGGCCTTGCCCTCGGGGCGCGCATAGGCCTCGGTGAGCATCATGCTGGCGGCGTTCAGGCGGCTGATGGTGTGGGCCAAAATCATCAAAGCTATGAGCTGTGACGTTGGCAGTGATAGCAGCAGCAGAAACTTGCCAGCCAGCGCGACCAGCAGGGCGGTCGCACCATAAGTGCCGAGCCGCGAATCTTGCATGATGTTGAGGATGCGTTCGCGGTCCCAGCCGCCGCCCATGCCATCCATGCAGTCGGCCAAACCGTCTTCATGGAAGCAGCCGGTCAGCAGTAAGCCGAACGCCATGCTGAGGAAAATCGCCACCGGCTCGGGCCACAGATAAGTGGCGGCCCAGTAGACCAATGCGCACAGCGCGCCGACCAAGGTGCCGATCAGTGGGAAGTAGATAGCGGCGCTGTTTAGCTCTGCTTCGGAGTAGGGCACTTGTGCCGAAATGGGGATGCGGGTGAAAAACTGCAGCGCAAGCAGCAAGCGATCAACTGCTCTGCGCAAGGGCGAGCGGTTACTCATGGCGTAGCCTCATTGTTGTCGACATCGGCGTCCTCGAAATAGGCCGTCTGATTGAGGACGCCTTGCGCCGTCTGTAGCCGTTGCCAATACGTGCAGTTTGCCGCGGCCACCAAGCGGCTTGGCGTAGCGCTTACAAGCTGGCCAGGCGCTCGCGGATGGCGGCTTCGATGCCGGCTGCGTCCAAGCCGCATTCGGCAAGCATCTGTGACGGCTTGGCGTGCTCGACGTAGTAGTCCGGCAGGCCCAAATGCAGCATCGGCTTGAGTAGGTTTTCGGCGGCGAGGAATTCGCTCACCGCTGAGCCTGCGCCGCCCATGATGCTGTTTTCTTCAATGCTCACCAGCAGCTCGTGTTCGGCGGCCAGCTGACGCAGCAAGGCTTCGTCCAGCGGTTTGACAAAGCGCATGTCGACCACGGTGGCGTTAAGCGTTGCGCCGACTCGCAGGGCTTCAGCCAGTTGCACGCCGAACACCAGCAGGGCGACTTTTTGACCCTGACGACGCACCACGCCTTTGCCGATTTCCAGCGGTTTAAGTTCTTGCTCAATCAGCGCGTTAGGTCCGCTGCCGCGCGGGTAACGCACGGCTGCCGGACCGTTGAACAGGTGGCCGGTGGTGAGCATGCGGCGCAGTTCGTTTTCGTCGCTGGGCGTCATGATCAGCATGCCGGGGATACAGCGCAGGTACGACAGGTCAAAGCTGCCAGCATGGGTCGGACCGTCTTCACCGACTAAACCGGCGCGGTCAATGGCGAACAACACGTCGAGGTGTTGCACCGCAACATCGTGAATCAGCTGGTCGTAGGCGCGCTGCAGGAAGGTCGAATAAATTGCCACCACCGGCTTGATGCCGTCGCAGGCCATGCCGGCGGCCAGGGTTACCGCGTGTTGCTCGGCAATCGCCACGTCGAAGTAGCGCTGCGGGAAGCGTTGGCTGAACGCCACTAGATCCGAGCCTTCCTTCATGGCTGGAGTAATGCCAACCAAGCGCTCATCTTGCTCGGCCATGTCGCACAACCATTGGCCAAACACTGCGGAATACTTGGGCCCGTTGATCGGCTTAGGCGCAGCGACTGGGGCGTTAAGTGGCTCCAGCTTGGTGATCGCGTGGTAGCCGATCGGATCGAGTTCGGCCGGGGCGAAACCTTTGCCCTTCTTGGTGCTGATGTGCAGAAACTGCGGGCCGTCGAGGTCGCGCATATTGCGCAATGTGGTGATCAGCGTTGGCAGGTCATGGCCGTCGATAGGGCCGATATAGTTCCAGCCTAATTCTTCAAACAGGGTGCCGGGGACCAGCATGCCCTTGGCGTGCTCTTCGGTTTTACGCGCAATTTCCCAAGCGCCGGGCAAGCGCGAGAGAATTTTTTTGCTGCCCTCACGCATGCTCGCATACGTGCGACTGGAGAGGATTTTGGCCAGATAGTTAGACAGCCCACCGACATTGTTGGAGATCGACATGTCGTTGTCGTTGAGCACTACCAGCATGTTGGCGCCAACGTCGGAGGCATGATTGAGCGCCTCGAAGGCCATGCCGGCGGTCATCGCGCCGTCGCCGATGACCGCTACGGCCTTGCGCTTGCTGCCTTGCAGGCGGGCGGCGATGGCCATGCCCAGCGCGGCGCTGATGCTGGTGCTGGAGTGGCCGACGCCAAAGGTGTCGTACTCGCTTTCGCTGCGGCGCGGGAAGGCGGCGATGCCGTCCTTCTGTCGCAGGCTGTGCATCTGCTCGCGGCGGCCGGTGAGGATTTTGTGCGGATAGGCTTGATGGCCAACGTCCCAGACCAAGCGGTCATCCGGGGTATCGAACACATAATGCAGGGCGATGGTCAGCTCGATCACGCCCAGACCTGCGCCGAAATGCCCGCCGGTCTGACCAACGGTGTAGAGCAAATACTGCCGCAACTCATCGGCCAAGCCTTCCAGCTCGTTTTCACCCAAGCGGCGCAGCCCGTCCGGCGTACTCGCACGGTCAAGCAGGGGCGTTACAGGGCGCTGGCGGGGGAATTCGTGGAAGGTAGTCGGCATCAGACGCATCGCGTTGGAGAAATAAGGGGCTAAACCGCCGGCAGTTTACCCGATGCACCGATGAGGCCCAAGCGGCCTGAACATCCAAGCCGCCGTTATGGCCTTGAGATAACGCGCGGCGCCAGACTGGGCGCCGCGTGCAGGGTTTACCAGGTGTCGATACACGGACGCTTTTTACCTTGGCGTGGCGCTGGCGCCGGCGTGGCGTTAAGGCCGCGCAGTAGCCAGGCGCGGGTTTCGGCCGGGTCGATCACCGCGTCTATTTCCAAGTAGCTGGCCATGTTCAGGCCTTTGCCCTGCTCGTAAGCCTTGGTCACCAGTGTGTCGAACAGCGCTTGTTGCGCCACGGTATCCGTTTGCGCGGCCAGCTCCTTAGCAAAGCCCAAGCGTACTGCGCCTTCTAGACCCATAGCGCCGAACTCGCCGCTGGGCCAGGCGATGGTGAATAGCGGCGAGTGGAAGCTACCGGCGGCCATGGCCTGCGCGCCGAGGCCGTAGCCCTTGCGTAACACCACGGTGAAAAACGGCACGCTGAGGCTGGCCGCGGCGACGAACATGCGTGAGATATGCCGCACCGTGGCCTGTTTTTCTGCCTCGGGGCCGACCATAAAGCCGGGTGTGTCGCACAACGACAAAATCGGCAGGTCATGGGCGTCGCACAACTGCATAAAGCGCGCGGCCTTGTCGCCGGCCTGCGCGTCGATGGCGCCGCCGAGGTGCGCTGGGTTGTTGGCTAGCAGGCCGAACGGCTTGCCCTCGATGCGAATCAGCGCGGTAATCAGCCCCGGTGCAAACGGGCGGCGCAGTTCCAGCACGCTGTCGGCGTCGGCCAGAGTGGCGATCACCTGGCGGATGTCATACACGCGCAGCCGGTTTTCTGGGATCAGTTGGCGCAACTCGCGTTGGTCGCTGCACTGCCAGTCGGCCAATGGCCCTTGAAAGTAACTCAGATACTGCTTGGCCACCGTTACGGCGGCGGCCTCGTCGGCCACTTGTACGTCGATCACGCCGTTGGGGCCTTGCACGCTGACCGGGCCGACTTGCTCGGGGGTGAAGCGCCCCAGGCCGCCGCCTTCAATCATCGCGGGCCCAGCCATACCGAGGGTGGCGTTGTCGGTGGCGATAATCACGTCGCAGCAGCCCAGCAAGGCGGCGTTGCCGGCGAAGCAGCGCCCGGACACTATGCCGACCAGCGGCACCAGGCCGGACAGTTTGGCCATGCCGACGAAGGTGTGGCAGTCCAGCCCAGCCACACCGACAAAGTCGGTATCGCCCGGCCGGCCACCGCCACCTTCGGCGAACAGCACCAACGGCAGGCGCCATTGCTCGGCCAGTTGCAGCATGCGGTCGGTTTTTTTGTGGTTGATTACGCCCTGCGTGCCGGCGAACACCGTGTAGTCGTAGGCGATGCTCATGCAGCGTGCGGCTTGGCTGCCGAACGCGGCGGCGTTCACGGTACCGATGCCGGCGATCAGACCGTCGGCTGGGCTCAGTTGCAGCAGCTCTGCGGTTGAGCGGCGGCGCCGTTGTGCGGCGAGAGCAAGGGCGCCGTATTCACTGAAACTGCCGTCGTCCAGCAGGTCGGCGAGGTTTTCGCGGGCGCTGCGTTGGCCGGTTTTGCGCCGTTTGGCCACAGCCTCTGGCCGTCGGGCATCGGTGAGTAAGGCGTGGCGCTCGAGCACCTCGGCCAGATCGGCGCGGATATGCGCGAGGTCCAGGCTTTGCTCGTTGTGCTGGGCATCAGCTGCGACTTCTGCCGGTTCGATAAACAGCAGCGTTTGACCTGCCGCAAGGGTGTCGCCGGGCTGTGCGGCCAGCGCGCGGACGATGCCGCTGTGACTGGCCTTGAGCACAAATTCCATCTTCATCGCTTCCAGCACCGCGATGCTCTGACCGACCGCCACGGCATCGCCCTCAGCCACTTCTAGGCAGACCAAGACACCGGTGTTGGGGCAGCTCAGCGGCATACAGCCGGCCGGTGCGTCGATGCTTGGCTGGCTGGCGGCCACGCTCGCGCTGCTGCCCGCGAAGTAACGATGGACGTGGGATTGCGCCTGCGGCGCGAGCAACTCAGTCAGCTGGCTCTCGACAAAACGGGTGTTGACCTGATGGCTCTGCACCGCCGGGTGGCGCAGCAGGTTTTGCAGCAGGTGCAGGTTGTTCGCCACGCCCTCCAAGCGGAACTCGCTCAGCGCGCGATAAGCACGGCGCAGGGCGGCCGGGTAGTCAGGGCCGTGGGCGATCAGTTTGGCCAGCAGCGAGTCGTAGCTGGGGCTGACCGCATAGCCGGCGTAACCGTAGCCGTCCACCCGCAAACCGGGGCCGCTGGGTGGCTCAAACGCCGTCAGGGTACCGACTGCTGGGCGCGTGCTGCCGTCGGCGTGCAGGGTTTCCAGATTGATCCGCAGTTGCACCGCGAAGCCTTGCAGCACTGGCGGCTGCAGCAGGCCGAGTTGCGCCAGCGACTGACCGGCAATCAGCTTGAGATGGGTGTGCAACAGGTCAACGCCGGTGACTTGCTCGGTGACGGTGTGCTCAACCTGCACCCGTGGGTTGGCTTCCATAAAGTAAAAGCGCCCCGGTTGGGTTACATCGAGCAGGAACTCGAAGGTGCCGATGCCTTGGTAGTGCACCTCGCTGGCCAGTTGCAGGGCGGCGGCGAGCATGGCATCGCGCACGTTGTGATCCAAGTCGGGGCTGGGCGCGATTTCCACCAGTTTTTGGTTGCGTCGCTGTAGGCTGCAATCGCGCTCCCATAAGTGGCTGACTGCACCGGAGCCATCCCCCAGCACTTGCACTTCAATGTGTCGCGCATCGCTGACCAGTTGTTCGATATACAGCGCGCCATTGCCGAACGCCGCCTGCGCCTCGGACTGGCAACGCGCATAAGCCTCGGCCAATGCCGAGGGTTCCAACACCGCCCGCATGCCGCGTCCGCCACCGCCAGCCAGAGCCTTGAGCATCACGGCACCATGCTCGGCGCAAAAGGCTTGGGCCTGCTCCAGTGTCACTGCCTGATTGAGGCCCGCCACCAGCGGCACGCCGCAGCGTTCGGCCAGCGCACGGGCGGCGGCTTTGTCGCCGAACAGTTCGAGCACTTCCGGCGCTGGGCCGATAAAACGGATGCCGGCCGCTTGGCAGCGGCGGGCGAACTCGGCATTTTCGGCAAGAAAACCGTAGCCCGGATGAATCGCATCGCAGCCTTGGGCGGCAGCAATCGCAATCAGTTGGTCCATATCCAGATAGGCCGGTACGCCACGGCCCTTAAGTGGCACGGCGAGGTCCGCTTTGCGCGTGTGCAGGCTGGCGCTGTCGTCCTCAGCGAACACCGCCACTGAACGAACTTCTAAGTCAGCGCAGGCACGGGCGATGCGGATGGCAATTTCGCCACGGTTGGCGATTAGCAGGGCAGTAAAGGGCGCGCTCACAGCAGGTTCTCCAATTCGTGCTTTTTTACTTTGCCAGTCGCCGTCAGCGGCAGGCTGGCGACCACGCGGATTTCCGGCACCTTGTAGCTGGCCATGGCTGACTGGCACCAGGCGTGCAGGCTGGTGGCGTTGTCGTCACTGCCGGGTTTGAGCACGACAAAGGCCACCGGTTGCTGGCCTCGCTGGGCGTCAGCGCGGCCGATTACGGCGCTGGCTAACAGGGCAGGGTGCTGGCCGAGCAGGGCTTCTAACTCGCTGGGGAACACGCTCATGCCGTTGACCTTGAGCATCTCCTTGCGCCGCCCGAGATAGCGGATAAAACCTTGTTCGGTGATCTGGCCGAGGTCGCCGGTGTGCAGCCAGCCGTCCTTGAACGCGATGGCGGACTCTTGCGGGCGCTGCCAATAGCCGTGCATCAGCGCCGGGCTGCGCACGCACAATTCACCTTCGCTGCCCAGCGGCAACAGCGCGCCGCTGACAAAATCACACACCTTAAATTGCGTGCCGGGCACCGGCAGGCCAACGAAAGTAGGCGCACTGGTGAGGTCGAAGTCGTCGTCCTGCAGGCCCCAAGTGAAGGTGTCGCAGGTATGGGTTTCGGTCATGCCGAAGCTGAATTCAAACAACGTGCAGCCACTCAATGCGAGCCAGCGTGCGCGGTAGTCGCGGGTTAGCTTTTTGATAAAGGAGATGCTGCCAGTGCGCTGCAGCGAGCGCAGGTCGTAGTCGGCCACTTGCGGGTGCTCAAGCACCTCGGCGGCGCTATCGACCAACAAGCCGCAGTGGCTGACACGGTAATGCTGCACGGCGGCCATAAACGCCAGAGCATCCCAGCGCGCCAGCAGCACCAAGCGGCAGCCGGCAAATACCGGGAACAGCAAACCGGCGTTTTCCCCGGCAATCCAGAATTCGGGCAGGAAGTTCAGCAGCACGCTATCGCGGTCCAATCCCATGGCCACCGGCACGAAGCTGGCGCAGGTGTAGAGCATGTCACGGTGGCTGTGCATGCAGCCTTTGGGCAAGCCGGTGGTGCCGCCGGTGTAATTCAGCGCCGCGAGGTCGTCCAGCTGCGGGCGATGGCTCGGCACTGCCGCCGTGCAGGCGGCCAGCGCCGAGTAGAAGTCGAGGAAGTCGTCGCCGCTGACTTTTGGCGCCAACAGCAAATCGGCCACCGGGATGCTGGGTGTTTCCGGGCGCAGCTCCGACAGGCTGCTGGCCAGCACGTGGCGCAGTGGGCTGTTGTCGCGCACTGCGCGCACCACTGGCAGCAGTTGGTCGAAGCAGACGATCACCTGTGCGCCGCTGTCGTTGAGTTGGTAGCTCAGCTCCATCGCCTTACTCAGCGGGCTGACCGGCGCATACACGGCGCCGCATTTGAGGATGGCGTAAAAGGCGATATGCAGCTGTGGGCAGTTGGGCATAAACACCGCCACCCGATCGCCGGGCCGCACGCCCAACTCAGTGAGCAGCGCGGCGCAGCGGTCAGACTGCTGATCCAGTTCGGCGTAGCTCAGGCTGTAGCCGTAAAAATCCAGCGCCACGCTGTCCGGTTGCAGGCGCGCCCACGCCCGCAGGTATTCACTCATGGGCTGCTGGCCGTGGGGGTAATTGGCGCTGCGTGGTACGCCGGCGGGCCAGGCGGCTTCTTGCAGGGCGGCCAGTTGGTCGAGGTAGGCGGCTTGGTTCATGGCGATGACTCGTTGTTTTTATCAGGCAAGCATCTTAGGTAGCCGCCGGCCTCGGCAGAACTGATGCTTATGCATCGACATACATGAATACCATGCATGCTTTACGCGCCAGTCAGCGCTGTTAGGCTGACTTTCTTGAGAAATATTGGGTGGCAGGCATGAATGATGCGCATGAGTGGCCGGCGCTGAAGCGTTTGGACCTGAACCTGTTTCGGGTGTTTGAAGTGGTGTATCGCGAGCGCAATCTCACCCGCGCTGCGGCGTTGCTGCACCTCAGCCAGTCGGCGGTCAGCCATGCTTTAGCGCGCCTGCGCGAGCAATTGGGTGACCCGCTGTTTGTACGAGAGGGCCGTGGCGTGGCACCGACGCCGCTGGCCGAGCAGCTCGCGCCGGGCATTCTCGATGCCTTGGCCGGTTTGCAGCGCAGCGTGACGCGGGTGGCGGCGTTTGACCCGCAGCATGACCGGCGCAGCTTTAGCCTGAACATGCCGGAGCAGATGGAGCCGTTACTGCTGCCGGCGCTATGCGCGCACCTGCAGCAACATGCGCCGTTGGTGCAGGTGCGCAGCGCCAGTCTGCACTGGGCCGAGTTGCGCCGTGAACTGACGCTGGGACGGGTCGATTTGGCGGTGGAAATCGCTCGCCCGACCGATGCCGAATTGCGTCAGCAGGTGCTGCTGCAAGACCCGTTGTGCGTGATGGTCGGCCCCCTTTTTAGTGGTGAACTGACGGCCGAGCGCTATTTGGCCTGCGAACATGTGGCCGTCACGTCGCGGCGCCGTGGCATTTGCGTTGAAGACTTAGCGCTGGGCCATTTGGGTTTGGCGCGGCAGGTACGCCAGCGCTGTCAGCATTACCTCTCGGCGGCTCTGCTGGTGGCCAACAGTCACCTGTTGCTGAGCCTGCCGCGACGCTATGCCGAACTACTCAATGCCGGGCTGGGCAATCGCTTGCTGGACATGCCGCTGGCGTTGCCGCCAGTGACCTTAAACCTTTACTGGTCGGTGCAGGCCGAGGCTGAGCCGGGCAATCGTTGGCTGCGCCAGCAGGTATTAGCGCTGGCGGCGAGCTGGCAGCGCTGAGGATTGCGCCGTACGCAGGCTGCGGTGACACTGCGTGACCTTGCGCCCAGCGCGCCATCGAACAAGAGGCTAAAAATGCCCGATTTTTTGCACGATTTGTCTTGGGTGCTGCCGCTGCGCCGTGAGTGGCTGACCCCGCTGATGCATGGCTTCAGTTATCTGGGCTACGAGAAATTTATCCTGTTTTTTCTGCCGCTGGGCTACTGGGCCTGGAACAAAGCGGTGTTCCTGCGGCTGTTCCTGCTGGTGGCCTTTACCGCGGTGTTAAATGCCTGGCTCAAAGACCTTTGGCAGGACCCGCGCCCTCCACTGGAGTACCGCCTGGACTATGAAGTGGGTAACAGTTTTGGCTTGCCCTCGGGGCATGCGCAAATCGCCGTGGTGCTGTGGCTATGGCTGGCCTACGAGCTGCGCAGCCGCGTGTTCAACTGGCTGAGTGGTTTTATCGTGCTGGGGATTATTTTCAGTCGTCTGTACCTCGGCGCCCATGACCTAGAAGACGTGCTCGGTGGCGCCGTACTGGGCGCGTTGACCCTGGTGGGCTTTGCCTTACTGCAGCGCTGGGATGGCTGGCAGGCGCTTAACCCGCTCTGGCATCTCGGGTTGGTGGTGTTCATGGCGCTGGTATTTCAGCTCAGTTGGCAGGGCACGGCACCTAGTTATGTGCCGCTGCTGGCAGGCATGTTGGTGGGCGTGCTGTTTGGTTACTGGCTGGAAGAACGGTTGCTGGGGTTCCATACCCACACCATATGCTGGCGTCGACTGCTGGCGGCGCTGATCGGTGCGTTGGCATTTATGGCGCTACAAAGCGCCTTGAAGTGGCTGGGCGTGCAATTGGCCTGGCCGGGTCCGCTGTGGCAAAGCGCACGTGGCCTGCTGTTAGGCTTGTTTGTGGCGGCGTTGATGCCTTGGTTGCTGGTGCGCCTGCGCCTGTTACCGGCGCGCGTGGGCTGAGGTGTTGCTGAGGCAGGCCGGATATGATCCGGCTGCTTTAGCTGTGACGAGCGACGATAAAGCGCGCTAGTGCTCGCAGCGGCTCGGCGCTTTCGCCCCATTGGCTCAAGGCCGCTATGGCTTGGTCGCGCAGCTCCAGCGCATAGTTTTTCGCCGCCGGCATACCGAGCAGAGCCGGGTAGGTGGGCTTGTGGTTGGCGCTGTCTTTGCCTTGGGTCTTGCCCAAGGTGGCGGTGTCGCTTTCTACGTCGAGAATATCGTCCTGCACTTGGAAGGCCAGGCCGATGGCTTGCGCGTAGCGTTGTAGCGCTTGCAGTGCCTGCTCATCGGCCAAGCCGCTGGCCAGCGCGCCAAGGGTCACACTGGCTTCGATCAGTGCGCCGGTTTTGTGTCGGTGCATCAGCTCCAGCGCGGCTTGGTCGAGCGTACAACCCACCGAGCCGAGGTCGATGGCTTGGCCGCCCACCATACCGGCGGGGCCGGCCGCACGCGTCAGACAGCTGAGCATGCGCAGGCGCACCTCGGCGTCCAGTGGGTTGTGGTGAGCGTCAGCCAGCACTTCAAAGGCCAAGGCTTGCAGGCCGTCGCCGGCAAGGATCGCGCAGGCTTCGTCGAAGGCTTTGTGCGTGGTCGGCTGGCCGCGGCGCAGGTCGTCATCGTCCATGGCCGGCAAGTCGTCATGCACCAGCGAATAGGCGTGAATCAGCTCCACCGCGCAGGCCGCGGCGTTGGCTCGGTTGGGCGTGCCGCCGAGCGCTTCGCAGGCGGCATACACCAACACCGGGCGCACGCGCTTACCGCCATTGATCACGCTATAGCGCATGGCTTGATAGAGGCGTTGTAATTCTGGCCGTGGGGCGTCGAAGAGCGCGTCAAGGGCGTTGTCGACCCGGCTCTGGCAGACGCTCTGGTACGCGTCGATCATGCCGGCTGGTCCGCGTCGAAGGGGGCTTCCTCCAGCTCGCCATTGCGCTCCAGCAGAATCTGCACCTTCTGTTCAGCTTGGCTGAGGGCCGCTTGGCAATCACGCGTCAGGCCGATGCCTTGCTCGAATGCGCTAAGGGAATCTTCCAGCGACAGCTCGCCGTTTTCCAAGCGCTCGACCAAGGTTTGCAGGTCAGCGAGGGACTGTTCGAAATCGGGAGTGGCTTTTTTGCGGGCCATGGTGGCTCTCTTGGCAGGGCTGGAACCGGCGCGACACTAGCAGAGCTAGGCCCTGTGGGCAAATCTACGGGCTTGCGCGCAAGCCTCAGTGGGCTGTGGTTTGGCGTAGTAAAAGTCCTGTAGGCGCTAGTTCTCGTCGCCTGCGCTGACGACCTCTAGGCCCGGTTGTTCGGTCATGGTCAGGAGGGATTACCAGGGGATGGCGTAGAGGTCGCACTGGTAAATCGCAGGCAATAAAAAAGCCGGCTTGTGGCCGGCTTTTAGGGGGTGGTGTTGGCTTATTTTTGGTAAGCCGCAACCGCCTTAATAATTTCGGCGCGGGCGGCGTCGGCATTGCCCCAGCCTTCAACCTTGACCCATTTGCCTTTTTCGAGATCTTTGTAGTTCTCGAAGAAGTGCTTGATTTGCTCCAGCAGCAGGGCTGGCAGGTCGGTGTATTCCTTCACGTCGACATACAGCTGGCTCAGCTTGTCGTGTGGTACGGCCAGCAACTTAGCGTCGCCGCCGGCTTCGTCGGTCATGTGCAGGACGCCAATCGGACGCGCGCGAATCACTGAGCCTGGGGCTACTGGATACGGGGTCACGACCAGTACGTCGAGGGCGTCGCCGTCGTCAGCCAGGGTGTTGGGGATGTAGCCGTAGTTGGCCGGGTAGAACATTGGCGTGGCCATGAAGCGGTCAACGAACAGGCAATCGCTGTCTTTATCGATTTCGTACTTGATCGGCGCGTGGTTAGCCGGGATTTCGATGGCAACGTAGATGTCGTTCGGCAGGTCAAGGCCCGCCGGAATCTTGCTGTAGCTCATGGGGTGACTCCCGTGTATGGCCAAAAAAGTGGCGCGATTATAGGCATATTTACGCGTCGTTGCTATGCCGGCAACCTAGGCCATTGGTCGTGTATGTGCGCTGCGGGGGTGACCGTGCAGTCGCTTTAGCCGGGCCAGCGGGTCTTGGCGGTAGAAGGCTTGCAGCTGCTGGTACACCTGCGGGTAGGCGGCTACCAGTAAGTCGGGGGCGCTGAAGAAGTATTCGCTGCACACCGCAAAGAACTCTGCGGGGTTTTCGCCGGCGTAGGCATCGATGGGCGGCTCATGCTGCGGATGCTGATCGAGCTGCTGATCGAGCTGCTGATTAAGGTGGTTGTAGGCGCTTTGCATCACGCTGGCCCAGTCGCTTTGGCGCATGTCGCGGTGCAGTGGTGGCAGACCGTTGGCATCGCCGTTGAGCATGTCCAGTTTGTGGGCCAGCTCGTGGATCACCAGGTTATAGCCATTCCACTGGCCGCTCTGCTGCACGCCCGGCCAGGCCAGAATCACCGGGCCTTGCAGCCAGGCTTCACCACTGTGCTGGCCGCTCCACTCATGCACCACGCCGCTGGCGTCGCGATGTCGCTGAGGGCTGCGAAAGTCGTCTGGATAGAGCACCAGTTCGTGAAAACCCTGATACCAGTCGAGGTCGGCTAGGTGCAGCAGCGGCAGCTCAGCAAGCGCTGCGAGGTGCAAGCGGTCGTGTTCGCTCAGGCTGACGCCGGGCAGGGCGGTGAGGTGTTTGCTGTGCAGAAACAACATGGCGCGCTGGCGCAGGCGTTGATCTTCGTCGGCATTCAGGCCGTCGAGAATCGGCAGCTCAGCGCGCACTGCCGCCCAGAGGCTATCGGCGAGCGGATGGCGCGCTAGCCAGCGGCGTTGGCGCCAAGCTTTAAATGACCACATGGCGCGGTCAGTCAGTCATCCAGCTCAAGGGTGTAGCTCTTGAACTTGCAGTCTTCGCGAAAACCGATCGACTCGTAGACCTTCTGCGCCACTTCGTTGTTAATGCTGGTGGATACGCGCAGGCGCACGGCGTTGGTTTCTTTGGCCAGCTTCTTGGCTTGCTGGATCAGGCCATCGGCCACCAATTGGCGGCGCGCATCTTCGGCGACGAAGATGTCGTTGAGAATCCACACACGCTTGAGCGATAACGAAGAAAAGCTCGGGTACAGCTGGCAAAAGCCCAGCAGCTTGTCTTCGTGATCGGCCATGGCTAGGTAAATCACCGACTCTTTGCGCGCTAGGCGCTTCTCTAGAAAGCTGCGCGAGGTCTCTGGGTAGGGCATGGCGTCGTACAGCTCACGGTATTTCACAAACATCGGAGTCAGCAGGTTTAGGTGCTCCGGCGTGGCTTGAATTATGCGCATGGTGAGCCTCTTGTCAGGGAAGTAGGGCTTAGGACATATGCAGGCGCTATGCCATTAACGGGTCCGATGCTGCCGAATCTCACTAGAAAGCGCAATCCAAGCAAGCGTTTGATTTGTATGCTTTATGCAACGCTATACGGCTAAGTCGATAGCCGCTGTTGCTATCAAAACCATAGCCTAGGGTTGCAGGGGTAACCGCCGCGCTGGTCGCCCTGCGGCGCCTGCGGTAACCTGCCGACCTGTTTCTGCGGGCCGCATCTACCTCTGTTGAGGTCGCTTTGCGGGCGCTTTTGAGGGCAAGCATGCACATCCATATTCTCGGTATTTGCGGCACATTTATGGGCTCGTTGGCAGTCTTGGCCAAAGAGCTAGGCCATCGAGTGACTGGCTCCGACGCCAACGTTTATCCGCCGATGAGCACGCAGTTAGAAGCCCAAGGCATTGAGCTGACCCAAGGCTACGACGCCGCGCAGTTGCAGCCAGCGCCGGACGTGGTGGTAATCGGCAATGCCCTGTCGCGCGGCAACCCGGCGGTGGAATATGTACTGAATCAGGGCTTGCCCTATGTCTCCGGCCCGCAGTGGCTGGCGGACCATGTGTTGCAGGGCCGTTGGGTGCTGGCTGTGGCCGGTACTCACGGTAAAACCACCACCAGCAGCATGCTCGCCTGGGTGTTGGAACACGCGGGCATGAGTCCGGGCTTTTTGATCGGTGGCGTGCCGCAAAACTTTGGTATTTCTGCGCGTTTGGGCGATACGCCGTTCTTCGTGGTTGAGGCTGACGAGTACGACAGCGCCTTCTTCGACAAGCGCAGTAAGTTCGTGCACTACCGCCCGCGCACGGCAATTTTGAATAATTTGGAATTCGACCACGCCGATATCTTCCCTGATCTGGCGGCTATTGAGCGGCAGTTCCACCATTTGGTGCGGACCATTCCCGGTGACGGTCTGATTATTCACCCGCAGGCTGAGGTCGCGTTGCAGCGGGTGATCGGCATGGGCTGCTGGACCCCGGTGCAAACCACCGGCGATGGCGGTCAGTGGCAGGCACGTCTGCTGCACGATGACGGCTCGCGCTTTGAAGTACGCTTCGATGGCGTGGCGCAGGGTGTGGTCGAGTGGGAGCTGACCGGCCAACACAACGTCGCCAATGCTTTGGTTTGCCTCGCCGCAGCGCGCCATGTTGGCGTGGTGCCGGAGCTGGGCATCGCCGCGCTGAGCGCCTTTATGAATGTGAAGCGGCGCATGGAGAAAGTTGCAGAGGTGCGCGGCGTAACTATTTATGACGACTTCGCCCACCACCCAACTGCCATTGCCACCACGCTCGATGGTTTGCGCAAGCGCATCGGTGGTGCGCAGTTGATCGCCATCATCGAGCCGCGTTCCAACTCGATGAAGCTCGGTGCGCACCGCGACGGTTTGCCTGAGTCGGTGGTGCAGGCTGACCATGTGTTTTGGTACGCACCGGACAATCTGGGCTGGGACTTGGCCGCGACCGTGGCCAGCAGCACGGTGCCGACCGCAGTGTGCAACTCGCTGGAGCAGATCATTTCAGCGGTCACTGCCCTCGCCGCGCCGGGCACGCAGATTGTCGTGATGAGCAACGGCGGCTTCGGCGGCCTGCACAGCAAATTAGCCGAGGCCCTGCAATGAGTAGCCCAGATCGCGTCACCCTGGCCATGACCGGTGCTACCGGTGCGCAATACGCCCTGCGTCTGCTCGACTGCTTGGTGCGTGAAGAGCGTGAGGTGCACTTTTTGATATCCAAGGCCGCGCAGTTGGTGCTGGCCACCGAGACCGATGTGGTTTTGCCGAACAAACCGCAGGCCATGCAGCAGTTTCTGAGCGAGTACACCGGCGCCGCGGCTGGGCAAATTCGCGTGTACGGTAAGGAAGACTGGATGGCGCCAGCGGCCTCAGGCTCTGGCGCGCCGACCGCCATGGTGGTGGTGCCGTGCTCAACTGGCACGTTGTCGGCGATTGCCAGCGGCGCGTGCAACAACCTGATCGAGCGCGCGGCGGATGTGGTACTCAAGGAGCGTCGGCAACTGATTTTGGTGCCGCGCGAGTCGCCACTGTCGAGCATTCATCTGGAGAACATGCTCAAGTTGTCGAATCTTGGGGTGACTATTTTGCCGGCCTCGCCGGGCTTTTATCACCAGCCGCAGACCATCGACGACCTGATTGATTTTGTCGTCGCGCGCATCCTTAACTGCCTGAATATCCCGCAGGACATGCTGCCACGTTGGGGCGAACAGCATCGCGGCAGCAGTGATGAATAAACCGCTGGCCTTGCTGCTAGCCGCCAGCTTGTTGCTGCCCGGCTGCGCCAGTGTGCGCACCGCCGATGCCGCCAAGCAGGGCGCACCGTTGATCTATTCCGGCACGCGGCTGGACTGGTACAGCCTGCATGGCGGTTGCTGCCCGCTGGACCGCTTTGGTGCTGAAGCGCCCAAGCACGCCTGGCTGGATCTGCCGTTCAGCGTGCTGTTGGATACCCTGTTCCTGCCGTTCACTGTGGCCGCCGAGCTGGGGGTTAGTCTCGGTGTGCAGGGCGGCCTGTAACAGGCGGTTACTGCTGCAAGCCAACCACCGCCAGCCAGCTTTGGCTAAGGCTGTAGCGACCATTTTCATCGCGGGCCACACGGCCCATGGCCACCTGCGGGTCGTGGGTGAACACGATGCGACCGTTGCGCGCTAACAGGCTGTCGAGCAGGCATTCTTTTTCTTCGATCAAGCCTTCGGGAAAGCGGTCGTAACCCATGGTGATCGGCAGATGCACCCACGGCGCGCCGGGGATCAGGTCGCCAGCAAACAGTACTGGGCCGTCGGCCATGGCCACTTCCGGGAGCATTTGCCCTGGGCTGTGACCGTCACTCCAGTGCAGGTGCCAGCCGGCGCCGAGCAGTGGCGTGCGGGTGCATTCATCCAGCAAGTGCAAACGCCCGCTGGCCTGCAGCAGCTCCAGCAACTCGGGGATAAACGAGGCGCGGTCACGCGGGTGCGGTCGGCTGGCGCGCTGCCAGTGACGCTTGCCAGTGATGAACTGGGCGTTGGGGAACAGCAGGCGCGGTGGCTGGTCGGGCTGCCAGGCGGCGAGCAGACCACCGGCATGGTCGAAGTGCAGGTGGGTGAGCACCACGATGTCGATGTCAGCATCGCTAAGGCCGACTGCCGCCAAGCTGTCGAGCAGCACGTGGCGGTCTTCCTGCACGCCGAAACGTTTTTTCAGCTCCGGGCTGAAGAACGCGCCGATGCCGGTTTCAATCAGAATATTGCGCCCTTGCTCTTGCACCAGCAGCGCGCGGCAGCCGAGGTCGATACGGTTGTCGGCGTCGGCTTGTACCCAGCGCTGCCAGAGGGCCTTGGGGGCATTGCCGAACATGGCGCCGCCGTCGAGTTTCTGGGTGTTGCCGTTGAGGGTGGTGAGGGTACGCATGGGCATCTCTAAGTGATTGTGCGGGCGTCGTTGGCCTTGGGCTGGCTTGCCGCGCTGTGGCGTTAGTGTGTCGCACAAATGCCGCGCAGTGCGCGGCGATTAAACCGCTCAGGTGCCAGTTGCCTCTGCGCGGTTGCGGATATTTAGCCCTGGGCCGTGCCGGCTTAATCGGCCTCGGGCAGATCGTTGCTTGGCGCTTTGCTGCTGGTGAATTTCAGCAGGTGAGTGCGCTCAACCAAAATGTACAGCGCCGCCCCGGCTGCCAGGCCCCAACCGGCGCCATACACCGCCAATACCACGCCCATGGTGCCGGCGACGCCGCGCTCAGTGTTGTTACCCAACTGCTCAAAGCCGACCATCAAACAGATATAGCCGGTGAGAATCAGGGTCAGCGACAGGGCAATCGGCAACACCGGCTGGAAGAAGCTCACCAGCGGCAGGGCGAACAGGGCAATAAATCCGGTGATCCAAAAGGTGCCGGCGCCGCTGTAGATTGAGTCCATCGCCTTGCGCCCGTACTTGTAGCGCTCGGCCATGGTCGCCGCAACGGCAGTCCACAGCGGCCCGGCCAAGCCCGGATACGGAGCGAAGAAGGCATGCAGAGCATTGCGCAGCGCAGTGACCAAGTGCACGCGGTCGATGTTGTTCTCGATCACTTCGTCGGTGCGCAGCTCATCGGCGCGCTGCATCAGTGACTGGCCGACGATGATGTCGCCGAAGGCAATCACATAGGCAATTACCGCGGTCGGTACGGCCAGCAAGAACACATCCAGACCGGGGAAGCCGACGCTGAACGGCAGGTAGTTCCACATCTCAGCGAAAGCCGGTGCGGTGATGCCGAACTTGATGTCCGGCATTTTGTATTCGCCGACCGCAATGCCGATGAAGATGGCAATCAGCAGGCCCGGCACCATGCCGTAGTTGACGATTTTGCGGGCCAGCGGCAGACGCTCGGTCAGGCCTTTGAATGACACCGAGAACATCAGGTACAGGCAGATCAAGCTGCCCAGCGCCAAGGAGATTGGCGTGTTGGCCAAGCGCCCGCCGGTGGAGATTTCACCCATTAGCGCGGCGATCCCGGCGCCGATGATGATGCCGCCTTTCATCGAGTTAGGAATCAGGCGTACCAAGCTGCTGCCCAAGCGGGTAACGCCGAGAAACAGGAAGATCACAAACACCAAAAACTGCAGGGCAAACAGCGCCTGAATAGCCTCCGGGCCCGGTTTGAAGTTACCCAGAAACAGCAGCACCACCGGAATGCCGGGGGTGATCCAGCCGGGCACGAAAGGCACACCGAGCAGCGCCGGCAGCATAAAGCCGATGCCGCATACCACCACATAAGCCAGGGCCACGTCGTACGGCAGGCCGAGGTATTTCTCCAGCAGCGGGATCATCGCCAAGCTGACCACAAACATGATCAGTGCTTGCAGCATCTCCGCGGTTTCCCAGCGGTAGTGCACAAACGGCAGGCGCACTTTGAACGGGCCCACTGGCCAGTGCGGTTGTTCATCGCCATCACGGCGTTGGAAAATTTGCATTGCGACGCTCCGTCGGCCGCGTGGGCCGGTTCTTGTTGTTGTGCAAAACGCGGGGTCTGTTTGTGGCCCGGCTATACGCCGGGCTTGGCGTGCATGATCAAAGGGCTTTGGCCATGTCACGCAGGACGAACTTTTGGATCTTGCCGGTGCTGGTTTTTGGCAGTTGGGTGAACACCACGGTGCGCGGCACTTTGAAGCCGGCCAGATGGTCGCGGCAGAAGCTGATGATCTCGGCCTCGCTGACGCTCTGGTGGTCGGCTTTGAGGGTGATAAAGGCGCACGGCGTCTCGCCCCATTTCTCGTCTGGGCGCGCCACCACGGCGGCTTCTAGTACTCCATGGTGGCGATAGAGCACGCCTTCCACTTCGATGGTGGAGATGTTTTCGCCGCCGGAAATAATAATGTCTTTGAGGCGGTCGCGAATTTCCACGTAGCCGTCTGGGTGGCACACGGCCAAGTCGCCGGTATGGAACCAGTCGCCGGCAAATGCCTCGGCGGTGGCGGTTGGGTTTTTCAGATAGCCCTTCATTACCGTGTTGCCGCGCATAAAAATCTCGCCAATGGTTTCCCCGTCACGCGGGACTGGCTCAAGGGTTTTCGGGTCGCCGACCATTACCGCTTCCAGGGTCGGGTAGCGCACGCCTTGGCGGGCTTTGATGACCGCGCGCTCGTCCAGCGGCAAGGCGTCCCACTCGGCGTGCCAGGCGCACAGAGTGACCGGGCCATAAACTTCGGTCAGGCCGTACACGTGGGTGACGTGGATGCCCATTTCCTCCACGGCACCGATGACTTTGGCGGGCGGTGCTGCGCCGGCGACCATGGCTTTAACCGGGTGGTCGATGGCGGCTTTGGCCGAGTCGGGCATATTCACCAGCGCATTCAGCACAATCGGTGCGCCGCACAGGTGGGTGACCTGCTCGTCACGAATTAGATTGAGGATTTTCTGCGGGTCGACACGGCGCAGAAACACATGCACCCCGGCCAGCGCGGTGATGGTCCACGGGTAGCACCAGCCATTGCAGTGGAACATCGGCAAGGTCCACAGGTACACCGGATGGTTGCCCATGGCCCAGGTCATCTGATTGCCCAGCGAGTTCAGGTAGGCGCCGCGATGGTGGTAGATCACGCCCTTGGGGTTGCCGGTGGTGCCGGAGGTGTAGTTGAGGCTGATGGCATCCCACTCGTCCGCTGGCCACTGCCAGGCAAACTCAGGGTCGCCTTCGGCCAGCAGGGCTTCGTAGTCGAGGTCGCTGACCGCTTGGCCTTCGCCGTATTCCGGGTCATTAACGTCGATCACCAGTGGCGGGTGGTCGAGCATGCCAACGGCCGCGTGGATCACGTCGAAGAATTCACGGTCGGCAATCAACGCCTTGGCTTCGCCATGCTGGAGCATAAAGGCGATGGCTTCGGCATCCAGGCGCACGTTCAGCGGGTTGAGTACCGCGCCGATCATCGGCACGCCAAAGTGCGCTTCGAGCATTTCTGGAATGTTCGGCAACATCACCGCCACCGTGTCGCCCTTTTTGATTCCGCGTCCGGCCAGCGCCGAGGCCAAGCGCCGGCAGCGCGCATAGGTGGTGGCCCAGTTGCGGCGGATGGCGCCATGCACCACCGCGGGGTACTGCGGATAGACCGCGGCCGTGCGCTCGATAAAGCTCAGCGGGCTGAGGGCAATGTGGTTGACGGCAGCGGGGCTGAGACCTTGATCGTAGATCGACATGGCAGATGACACCTT